>Ga0335081_10001040_pt1 | contig 44641 bp, 37 predicted proteins | sample Lox_Sample_35_FD_206713 | JGI IMG/M metagenome (GOLD analysis project Ga0335081, IMG submission 206713) | Soil microbial communities from Loxahatchee National Wildlife Refuge, Florida, United States - Lox_Sample_3.5 | ecosystem: Environmental > Terrestrial > Soil > Wetlands | place: USA... | reverse complement strand
GCAGGAATTCCGCCCGTCAATTGAACCAGCCGATCTCGTTCCTGGCGAGCCAGCTTGCCTGCCACCGATCCATCCTGGGTCAATTCGACTGCCTGATTGGCAGATTTCAACGCGTCGGCGTAGTGCTCCTGTTTGTCGAGAGCGAGGGCAAGGCGCAGCACCACCACCGGATCAGGTTGCGACGGGTAAGCGTCAATTGAACTGCGAAAATACTTTTCCGCCTCAGGGTATTTTTCCTGATTGAATGAGATCGCCCCCAGAATCGAGTAAGCCGATGAACGTAGCAGGTTCTTGTAAGCGTCGATTCTCTCCTGTGGTGTTCCGGGAGGGATGGCAACGTCAGTCTCCACCGTCTGTAGCGAGTGTTGGGCGTATTGCTGAGCCTTGCTCCAACGTTGATCTTTGTCGATGTCCGAATCGTGGGTACTCTCGATTATGACCTCGCCGGCAGCAACCAGCGCCTCAGGATCATCGGCATCGAGTTTCAGTACACCCTCGGCCATCGCGCCCATCTTTTCAGCATTATTCGCATTCTGATAACCACGCATGGCAGCTTGGTAGAGCAAAACTCGCAGTTCGCTGTTCGGGAACTTCGCGGCAAAGTCATCGGCCGCTTTTTCCGTAGCAGCAGGATCGCTTGCATTGGCCTTTGCCGCGTTGTAGGCATCGAACTCGGCCTGAGTCTTGGCCTGGGGAATGCGCTTGCCCTGCGGCGGCGCCGCTGGCGCCGCGCCTTGTGCCGGCGCTGCCTGCTGGTCAGCAGGTTTCTGGGCGGCAGGCGCAGGCTGCTGCGCAAGGGCACAACCTGCCAACGTCAGCATCACAACTACTACGACCGCTCGCTTCATACGCTCTCCTTAGGATGCGATTCGATCACTTGCTTCATAAACCGATCTCTCACTGCTCGCTAGTGCGGTGCCGATGGCGGCTCATAAGGCTGCTGAATCCCACGCTCGGCAGCCGCTTTGGCCTCCGGCAATGCAGCGCCAACCCCGAGCGCTGCCCGGTATTGGTCGAGCGCCGCCGCGCGCTCCTCCTGCAGATCAAGAATTCTACCCAGATAAACATGCGACCACGCCAACACCATCGGTTCCTGCGCGACTGTCAGCGCCTGTTCGAAATAGTTTCGCGCTCCCTGCAGGTCGCGGTTCTTGGTTGCGATTTGCGCCAACAGGAACAGAGCGCGGCCGTGGTCTTCATTCTTCGACTCAAGCGCCTGCTCTGCCAGGTGCTTGGCTGCGTCAGCATCTCCGGACGCGAGTTTTTGTTGGGCCGTAATGACCAGCTTACCTTCGCTCGATTGAGAAACGCTCAACAGCTCAGGGTCTGCCTGGCGGGCAAATTGAACTTGCGCTAGTCGCTTCTGCTCCTTGCTTATATCGATTGTACTGACCATCTCCGGATAGGCACTGCGCAATCCCTCAGGACTTTTTTCAAATTGCACTAAAGCATCGTAGAAATACGTCGTGAGAATATAACCTTGTTCTACGGAACGTTGCACCGCAGCGTGCCGGTCCGCTTCCCCTGCTTTGCTCGTTCCACTAGTTCGCGCCTCGATCGCGCGAATCAGGCATTCCGTCACTAGCAGCGAAATATCGTTCTTAAAGCTCTGATCCATCGGGGCCTTGGCCGTATTAGCCAGCAGAGGCTTGAGACGCTCCATCGATGCCGGATATTTCAGTGCCAAAGGATCCAGCAAGTAGTGAAGGTAGGCATGGCGGATCTGTCCAGTCTTGAGATTCAGGCCTGTGCCTGGCGAAATCACAATCGAATAGTCCGCGCCGTAGTTGCGGGCGTTGGTTTGTCCTGGCGCCCCCATCGGCTCAATAAAGACCGTGAAACTGTGCCCCAGATATCCCGCCGACGGAAGCTTTAAGTAAACTTCGGTATCAAACACGACCTTGGCCAGCGATTCGTGATATCGCGCGCTTAGTGCGCTATAGCCCTCTTGATGGCGTGTCCAAATGGTGTGCAGTCCGGCTACGTCGTAGAACTTCTGAAGAATGGGCACAAGACCCGCGATCCGCAAAGCGTCCGGAGGAAGCTCAGCCTCTTTCATCTTGAATGCGAATGTCGGCGGCGGCCCCAGGCACAGCGCCAGTGAGACATACTGCGCCAGAGTATGGGCCGAATCGGGTTGCTCGTGCTCTTGATAAAACTGGCACAAAATCGCGGTCTCATCTTTTGCCTGATCGTAGCTTTGGGTGAGTTTGCCCACTTCCTCACGAATCTGCAGGCGCAAGGGATCGGATGCCGCCAACTCGGCGTCGTAACCGCAAGTGTTAATAGCTGCCAGAACAGAAAACAGAGTTTCACTGGTATCCAAGGCTACGTTTGGCGGATTTTCTGTCGCACGCATCTGCAGGGCGAAACCAAGCAGGACAGCGAGAATCGCGGTTCGCAAACTGTGAGCCAGGAACAGCCTCCTACAGGATGGTTGGATGTGAGGATTACGATGTCAGTTTAAGGGGTTCCGAGCAGAGGGTCAATTCATTCGCACTGCCGAAACCTACCCCTTCACGCTGATTCTGGAGAACGAGAGCACCGCAGTCCCGGAGGTCGGCCGCCCCATCGATGTCGCTGGACGAAACGTGGTAAAAATCAGCATGTTTTTCAACTGGGTCGGAAGATCTTTCGTGTGTTCTGGATTCGACAACACGCGGTAATCCTCCACTCGCCCGTTGGAATCGATGTAAGCCTCGATGACCAGAGAATCGCCAGCAATTGAGTCGAGCGCGGTGCCGAAGGCAGACTGCTGCAGTTGCGGAGCGGTATTCAACAGCAATGGGACATCGGCATTGCCAGCCTGCAGGGGTAGAGTCAGGAAGCCCATCAGAAAACCGAACATCACCAGTGCGCTGGCCAGGCCCGCCGTCGCCGGAACCATGAATGCGTTCAGCGCATTTGTCATGCGAACCTGGAGCCCTGTGAAGCGGGCGTGCGCCGCTTCATGCGAGATGGCCAGGCGCAGCTTCAGCGCGAGGTCCTCAGGTGCCGCCCTGCGTCCGATTTTTGTCAAAAGCCGCTGTGTTTGACGCAAGGAAACGTACTGTGCGCGGCACGAGGAGCAAGAATCCAGATGCGCCGTCAATGCCAGCATTTCGGTGCCAGGCATTGCACCATCGAGATAAGGTGAGAACAAGAATTTTGCCTGGGCACAGTTCATGACGCCACCTCGAATCCTGCCGGGTCGCCTGCAACAGCCGAGGACGCTGCAATCTTCAGGCGTTCCGCGAGCTGAATTCCCAGTTGGGGCCCGGCCTCCTGCACATAGGCTTGCAAGCGCTGTCTCAGGGCCGCGCGTCCGCGGGTGAGCCGTGACTTTACCGTGCCCAGCGAAACTGCCGTGATGTCGGCGATTTCGTCGTACGACATTTCTTCCAGGTCGCGCAGGATCAACGTCGTGCGATATGGCTCCGAGATCTGACTCAATTCTTTCTCCACCCGCAGCCGCACTTCTTCGTGAGCGAAATGATCGAAAGGCGATTCCGAATCGTCGATCAGACAATTCTGGATAGCTGAGGCAAGATTGCGTTCGCTCTCGGCCGCGGCCGGCTCAATCGAGGTTTCCCGAGATTTGTGCCGGAACCACCAACGCCGGGAATTAGACGCCTCGTGCAGAGCAATGCGGTAGATCCAGGTCTTCAGGCTGGATTCGCCATGAAAATGCTTCATCCCGCGGAACACCTTCAAGAACACTTCCTGGGTCGTATCTGCAGCGTCGGCGGGATCCGCGAGCACTCGGTATACCAGACTGTAAATCGGCTGATGGAATTCACCGATAAGCCAGGCGTAGGCTTCCTCTGACCCAGCCTTCAATTCGGCTATGATCGCCGCCTCCTGGGCGCGGATTCCTATTGCTCCAGCCAGTTCACCCAAGGTTTTGCTCCTGCCAGAAGTGTCGCACAGAGCTTTATTATAGGCCTGCCCAGACCCCGGCCTGCCAGGAATTACGGTCTCGCAAGCCCTTGAGAATCCTCAACGATTTAGACTCCGGTAAGGGGGGCAAGGTTCCCACCACAAAGTTCGGCTCTAACCGATTCAAAGATAAGCTTGCCTATGGCTGCGGAGGCGAGGATTGTGCCGGTGGCGCACTCTGGGAGGGGGGCGCTGGGGCAGCAGGCTTCTTTGCAGGGGATCGTTTCTTCGTCGGCTTCTTAGCGGGCGCAGGTTCAGTATCGTCCACTACGACCTTCTTGGGAGCTTGAGGCGCTGCCTCGGCAGCAGCCCGCGCCGTTTGCAGCTGCGCTCGCAGATTGCCGAGTTCAGTTTCCTTGGAACCGGCCAGGTTCTCCATGCGGTCGGCGAAGGCCCGCCGGGAACGCTCCAACCCGCCCAAATCATTCTGCAGAGATTGAAATTCGTCCTTCGATCCGAACGCCCCGGCAGACTCCGTCAGCGAATTGAACACCCCGTACAGGGCATCCAGATTGCGATACATCTCGAATGTCGCTAGCAGGTTGTCGGGAGAATTGCGCAAGCGGTTGGCAATTTCCGGAAGGGCACTCTGCAGGTTACGCTGGATAGAATCCGCATCGGCTTGCGAGCCTCGTTTGGTATTGGAATCGGTTTTCCACTTTTCGACGCGCAAGCGAGAAAGATCCTGTTGTGTGTTCCGCGAGGCTTGATCGAGATCGGACAGCAAGAGGTTGAGTTCGCTGACCGAACTGTAGGGAACGGGGGATGAGGAGGCCGGGTTTGCAGCAGGCGCCTGGCCAAGTGCTCCTGAAATCAACGCCAATACACAAACTGCGCGACACACAAGGGTGAGTTTCATAAGTCTGATTTTCTTCAGGATACGCAAATCCGTGGCATTTGGAAAACCCTGGAGTTCGTGTTCTTGAGGAGGAAGGCGAAGCGGTCAGACAGCGGCGGTAGTAACGAGGTCGGGTTTGACTATCGCTTACGGCTGCGCGAGAATCATTATGTCCTTCCGCAGTGGGCCTGTGGCGCAGTTGGGAGCGCGCTTCCATGGCATGGAAGAGGTCGTCGGTTCGAACCCGACCAGGTCCACCAATTAAAGTTGGAGGTCACATCGCTCAATCGAGGAGTTGATAGAAATGTCTCAAGCGGAACGATGAGCGCGTCCCGGCCCGCCGGGGAGGTCGTCGGTTCGAACCCGACCCGGTCCACCAATTTCCGCACGTTTAATCGCCCAGTGCTCACTTCCAGCGGAGCAGATTGTCGGCTGAACGGGCCCTTTTGCGAAGCGAGAGACCGTGTTTCTTGATTGCCTGCCCCTGGCCGTCACTCACCTCTGTGATTACCGCTACAGCGCCGGATTTAGGTTATATTTACAGTCGCTTTTTGCAACCTTTCCTTACAGAGCGGGCATGGGCGCCCACCTAGAGGTGTCATTTATGTTTGGCGGCGGGGATTGGGGCCTGTCGGCAGCGCCGGCAAACGAGACGAGAAGCACAGTCAGCGAGGACACGAATGAAGTTCGTGGATACGACATGCAGAAATCATACTTTACAAACCCAGCCTGAAATCGCGAACCAGAAAAGAAAATCGTCTTGGAGAAAAAAGACCTGAACGCGTAATTTCCGATGCTAGCCTAGGCGCATGCCTGTTTTGCGTGGATGGCGCATGATCGCAGTGGGGCTTCTGTGCATGGTCGCAGTGAATATGTCTGCTGCGGTTTCCCGCCATGCCTGGTCGATTCGCTGGCAGCCACAGAAAGTGATAAATGGTTCTCCGCTAGTGCTTCGTGTGGTTCCACCCACGACCCTCGACTCACTTTCCGGCAACTGGCTGAATCACGATATTTTCTTCTCGTTCGATGCCCAAAGCAAAACCTGGTATGCGATCGCGGGCGCCGCGTTGGAAACAAAGCCGGGGAAGTATCCGCTGACGCTTCAGGGCAAAACATCGGTTGGAAAGGAAATTTCATTCGAGCGAGTGATTTCGGTAGGCAAGGGAAAATACCGTCAAATCCAGGTGACCGTTGCTAAACAATTTACCGAACCGAGCCCGGAGCAGATGAAGCAGATCGAGGAAGACAAAGAGCTGAAGCATCGGGTGTTTGCGTCTTCGGAGCCAGAGCGTGAGTGGTCCGGAAACTTTCTTGCCCCGGTGACTGCTCCCATCTCGGATATCTTCGGCACCGCGCGCGTGTTCAATGGCGAAACCCAAAGCGTTCACCAGGGTCTCGATTTTGGCGTGCCGCAAGGCACGCCGGTCAAAGCTCTGAATCGTGGCAAGGTTGTGCTGGCGCGGCTTCTATTTTTTGAAGGAGGCTTCGTCGTTCTCGATCACGGCCAGGGATTGATGAGCATGTACATGCATCTTTCGAAGATCGCGGTAAAGGAAGGTGACACTGTGGAGCGCGGGCAGGAGTTGGCTTTGAGTGGAGGGACCGGCCGGGCTACGGGGCCGCATCTGCATATCGCGGTTCGCTGGGAGGGCGTTTACCTGGATCCCGCAGTCCTGCTTAAGCTAAACCTGCCTAATCCATCGCCATAGCCTGCGGACGTTCTGCTTCCTGTACGGCTGCGCCGTCGCGGAAAGTTACAATGCGACCCGAAATGGCTGGTACCCGTTCGCCCGGAACAAGGATGCCCACCAGATTCAGCGGATCGGCAGCGGATACGGTGATCGCTTCCCCCGTCGGCGGCATTTTGCGGGTAGCGCGCAAAGATTCAACTGCGACTGGCAGCGCGAACTGCTCACCCAGGAAGCCATCCACGAAGCGGCCACCGCGAATTTCGCCACGATCTTCCAGCCTGCGAAAGGCGATCTGAAGTTCGCGCCACTTGGGAAGATTGGTTTCGCGCGCCAGCAGGTCGCGAAACACGATGCCATAGCGCTTCAGCAGCATCCAGCAGGTTGCTTCCACCGCGCGGTTACGCTCGACTTCCTGCTCGGTGTAAAGCAATGCCCAGCGGCCCGAACTGTGCCTCGGTCGCGCAGTGCGTCCGCTACCTTGGCCAGCCCGGCGCTTCGGATCGATCAAGGAGCGCAAATTGTCGAAGCCATCGGCCGTTACGATCCCCGCCGCCACCAGTTCCCAAAGAGCCGTCTCAATCTCTGCTTTCAGCTTGTCAGTTCCGCGCACGATATCAGCGAAAAATGACGCCCCACGATGGCGAAGAAAATCGAGTACCACGCGGGCGCTCTCGCTCAATCCGCGAGTTTCGGAGTGGTCGGCGGCCGGATGGTGCGGGGTCATCCAATCGGCTTCTTCGCGGACGAAGAATGTAATGGGAGCAACGCTGGTCGGAATCACGCGCCGCTTTCCGGCGGCCGAATCCTCCAAGGTAGCTGGATGAGGAGACAGGCGTCCCCAACCGACCGCGCCAGTCATACAAAGTTGATCGAGCCATGCCGGATCGTAATTGGCAATTCGCCGCGCCAGCACCTGCCGCTCCCAGGCGTTGGCGGGAATTTCAAAGCCCTGAAGCTGACGCAGCACATCGAGCGTCGCGCGTTCACCCAGAACCTGCGTTCCCGGAGCCACATGCTGCCAGCGCAATAGCCAGCGCATAAACTGGGCAGCCGTGACCGGCTCAATCTGCTTGCGCAAAGTTGCGACCGTCAGCCGATGAATCCTGGCCAGCAGTCGCCGCTCACACCATTCCGTTTGCCTAGGCACAGACTGCGTGGGGACAGACGTCCTCGTCTGTCCGGTCGAGCGAAGCTCGACAGCTTCCTGCCCGGTAAATTTGCCTCGCAAAATGCTGCCGCTGGCCTCCATTCGCAGCAGGGCTTTCTCAATCTCCGCAGCAGGAACCCCCAGCATCTCGCCAAGGTTTTCTGCGGTCGTCGGCCCGAGATGCGACATCCAACCCGATACCATCGCCAGCAGCGCGTCGTCATAACCGGAAACCGCATTCCCGACGTCTGGAACACTTCGCTCGAAAGCTGCCAGGGGAAATAGAACGAGGAACATCTTCGCTCGTTCCGCAGCAACCCAGTATTTTCGCGAGCCGCCTGACGCCGTCAGCGCCCGACTATCGGCGGCTAGCTTCTGGAAAAGAGATCCCCACTCTGCAATGGTCGCGTGGGGACAGGCGCCCTCGCCTGTCCCGTCTAGCGCAGCTCGACCATCGTTTGTTGGCAAAGCAACCAGCGTATGCAGTACATCGTGCAGTTCGTCGGCATCGCGAACGTCCGGCCAGGCTTCTTCGCGAACTCTCTCGATCGCACCAGGATCGAGCTTTCCAACTTCTTCCAGCACCGATTCCGGCAAAACTCGGCGCATTTCGACGGCTCGCGCCCGGCGTTCTTCAAGCGGCGCATCGTCGAGGTAGGCATATGGATTGGCGTTCAGAATCTCATGAGAGAACTGCGACGGCACCGGCGTGTCCACGGCCACGCAGCGGATGCGGCCTTCCTCCATCGCCCGCAGCACGTTCTTCAGGCCATCCAGATCCATCGCCTCGGTCAGAACGTCTTTCATAACTTCTTTGACCAGCGGATGATCGGGAATCTGGATATCGCCTTCGATGTTCTCCTGACATGCGGCAACGTCTGGGAAAACCGAGGCTAAGAGGTCGTCGGAACGAATTCGCTGGATCTGTGGCGGAACTTTCTTGCCGCCCTGGAAGCGCAGCAGCGCAAGCGCCCGATTCGCATCCCAGCGCCAGCGTGTACCGAAAATCGGCGAGGCCAAAGCCGCTTGCTCGAGGATGGGCTGCACCGTTTCAGCATTCAGGAAGTGAAAAACATCGGCGAGAGGGAAGCTATGCTGCTCAGCCAGCGCGATGTTGAGTCCATTGTCGGTTGCTGCTGCTTGCAGTTCGAAATTGAATCCTCGGCAAAAACGCTTGCGAAGCGCCAGTCCCCAAGCCTTATTAATGCGACCGCCGAAGGGTGCGTGAATGATGAGTTGCATTCCGCCACCTTCATCGAAGAATCTCTCAGCAATGACTGTGCTCTTAGTTGGTACCGCTCCGAGAACAGCGCGCCCTTGCAGCACGTACTCGATCGCTTGTTCTGCCCCGGCATCATCAAGGCCGCATTCTTGCTTGAGCCAACTTACCGCTTCCGCGACTTCGGGTTGGCTCGCAGAGAATCCAATCGGCGATGTGTTCGGCAGCATGTCGCTGATTTTCTGCCGCAGATCACCCAGATAGTGGGAAAGTTCTTCGGTTCGGGCCGGCGCCTCGCCCAGCCAGAAGGGAATTGTCGGGGGCGCGCCGTGCGCATCCTCCACCAACATGCGGCCGGATTTTCCCTCCACTCGCCGGATGCGCCACGAAGTGTTGCCCAGCAGCATAATGTCGCCGGCGTTGCTCTCCACCGCGAAGTCTTCATCGACCGTGCCGACGGCGAGGCCATCCGGCTCAGCTACCACGGTGAATAGAGCATTCTCTGGAATCGCACCTCCGCTCGTGATTGCCGCCAAGCGGGCCCCGCGACGAGCGCGCAATTTGTGGTTCACCTGATCGCGGTGTAGGTAAGCGCCGTAACGTCCTCGCCGCGCAGCGATGCCTTCGGAGAGCATCTCGAGGATGCCGTGGTACAGCTCGCGCGAGAGGTTGCGGTAGGGATACGCCCGGCGAACCAGGGCAAACAGTTCATCTTCGTCCCATTCCTCCGGCGCGCATGATGCAACGATCTGCTGCGCCAGAATGTCCAGCGGAGCCTCGGGGATCATTAACCGGTCAAGATCCCCTTGCCGGATGGCCCGTACTAGCGCGGCGCACTCCAGAAGCTCATCGCGAGTCGTGGCGAAGACGCGTCCCTTGGGAACCGCGCCGCGCCAGTGACCAGACCGTCCGACCCGCTGCAGAGCCACGGCGATGGCCCGAGGCGAACTGATCTGCACGACGAGATCAACCGTGCCGATGTCGATTCCCAACTCCAACGAAGCGGTTGCGACCAGCGCCTTGATCCTTCCATCTTTGAGCTTGTGCTCGGCCGCAAGCCGCAACTTACGGGACAAGCTGCCGTGATGCGCAGCCACGCCTTCCTCGCCCAATCTCTCTGCCAGATGATGCGCAACCCGTTCTGCGAGGCGGCGGGTGTTCACGAAAACGAGTGTCGATCGGTTTTGCTGAGCCAGTTCGGCGATGCGGTCGTAGATTTCCTCCCACATCTCGTTGCTGGCGATCGGTCCCAGCGCGCTGGCAGGAACTTCAACCGCCAGATCCAGTTTCCGCTTGTGACCAATGTTGACAATGACCGGGTCCGGTCGTCCGTTGCCCGTGAGGAAATGAGCGACTTCCTCGATGGGCTTCTGGGTGGCGGAGAGACCGATACGGGTGAGTCGGGGGCATTTGATCTCTCTATTACTTGTCATTCCGAAGGTCTTCAGACCTGAGGAATCTGCTGTTGTGTCATCGCTCGGGATCACAAGCGGAAGGCGAGATTGGGCTCCGAACGCCTCTCCCCTCAGTGCTTCCAACCTTTCCAATGACAACGTCAAATGTGCGCCGCGCTTGTCATCCGCGACGGCATGAATCTCATCGACAATGACAGTTTCCACATCGCGCAAGATTTTCCGGCTGCTTTCGGCGGTGAGCAGGATGTAAAGGGACTCGGGCGTCGTCACCAGAATGTGCGGCGGGTTCTTCAGCATTGCCCGGCGCTCATGCATCAGTGTGTCGCCGGTGCGCACCGCGGTCCGGATTGGCGGCATCAGGAGCCCACGCTGTCCGGCCATCTGCAGGATTTCGCCCAGCGGCACTTCGAGATTCTTTTGAATGTCGTTTCCCAGTGCTTTCAAAGGCGAGACATAAAGAACCTCGGTGCGATCTTGAAGATCGCCTGCCAAAGCCTTTCGAACAAGCCGATCGATGCATGCCAGGAAGGCGGCGAGCGTTTTTCCAGACCCGGTGGGAGCCGAAATGAGAGTCGTATGTCCCGCCAGAATGTGCGGCCAGCCCTGCTCCTGGGGCTCGGTCGGCGTGCCGAAGCGCTGGACAAACCAATCCCTGACAAGTGGATGAGCCCAAGCGAGGGAAGCAGGGAAGGAAGACATTGAGAGCCATTCTACCCCGGATTGACGGAGTTTCGCAAAATATTCGCCTATGGCAAGTGCCATGGAATGCTAGAATCGCCCTTCATGCCCAAATCCCTCGCTCCTCGCGCCCGCGCCAGGAAAATCAAACTGCTCCTCTTCGACGTCGACGGCGTCCTCACCGATGGAAAGTTGTTCATCTTCCCCGCGCCTGCCGGAATTCAACAAAGTATCCAAGGCCATGCGGCTCAACATGGGGTGCAAGGCGGTTTTGGCCTGCACAGCCAGACCATGATTGAAGCCAAAGGTTTCCACGCCCATGATGGAACCGCGATTTCATTGGCGCGTTTGGGCGGAATCAAGACTGGTCTGATTACGAAGCGTATCTCGGAGACGGTTGCGCTCCGCGCGCGCGATCTGAAGCTTGAGCACGTGCACCAGGGCATCCAGGACAAATTGACAGTGTTTGAAAAAATACTTCAAGACGAAAAACTTGCGGCAAGCGAAGCTGCTTTCGTCGGCGACGATGTCATTGACCTGCCGGTAATGCGCCACTGCGGATTTGCGGTCGCTGTGGCAAATGCCCGAGCTGAAGTGAAGAAAGAAGCGCATTACGTTACACCGCATGCTGGTGGCGACGGGGCTTTGCGCGACGCCATCGAATTTGTCCTGAAGGCCCAAGGCAAGTGGGAGAAGGTCGTCGAGCAATACATCGGCGAGCGAAGCCCAAAAGCTGGGTAGCAAACTGTGCCGCCATGTCTCGCACCTGTCCAGTATCGTATCTCGGAGAACGCCAGCCGTTGCGCTCTAATGTTTCGTGACCATTCCTGCCATTGATCTGTGGCTTGCCCGATGGGATCTACCCCTCATCGAGGCACTACTCTCTCTGCCAGTTTTGATTCTGGCCTTGCGGAGAAAGGACAGGCCGCAGTCGGTTCGGCTTGACCGAGCTTTTGCAAAATTGGCGAGACGAAAAATTCTCTCGATCGTGATTGTCGGGCTAACAGCCCTTTTGCTGCGAGCAGCCGTCATTCCCATTCTCGGAATCCCGGTACCGGCAGCGCATGACGAGTTCAGCTACCTGCTGGCCGCCGATACCTTTGCCCATGGGAGACTGACCAACCCGCCTCACCCCATGTGGGTACATTTCGAGAGCTTCCACATCATTCAGCAGCCGACGTATATGTCGCAGTACGGCCCCACAGAGGGCCTGGTGCTCGCATTCGGTGAGCGGCTTGGAAATCCATGGCTTGGACAATGGCTGGTCACAGCTCTCATGTGTTCTTCGATCTGCTGGATGTTGCAGGGCTGGGTACCACCGCGATGGGCGTTGCTCGGCGGGATGATTTGTGTGCTGCGGTTCGGCATTTTTGGCTACTGGATGAACGGTTACTGGAGCGCTTCAGTCGTGGCGTTAGGCGGTGCCCTGGTTATCGGTGCCTACGGCCGCATGGAGCGGCGAACAACAATAGCAAACAGTCTTTGGATGGCCCTCGGACTAGCCATTCTGGCCAACAGCCGGCCGTATGAGGGACTTGTCTTGAGTCTAACGGTCACCCTCGCCATGCTGCTCGGGTTCATGCGAATGCCGCGCAGGCAGTTGTCATTTGCGTGGTGGCGGACGATTGTGCCACTGGCGATCTCCATGACTTTGCTCGCCGTGGCCATGGGGTATTACAACTACCGCATCACAGGAAGCGCGCTGTTGTTGCCTTACGAAGTAAACCACCAGACGTATGGGCAGCCGCCATTTTTCCTGTGGCAGCGTCCGTTGCCCGCACCGTCTTATCATCACCGGATCATGCAGGAGTTCTACGAGCGCGACTTGCACACGTATAGGGCATTACTTTCCATAAATGGATTTGTTCATGAGGTCATCCGCCGCGCCTGGATGATCTGGGGATTCTATGTTGGATCGGCTCTCACCATTCCATTGTTCGCTTTGCCGAGAGCCATTCGCAATCGACGCTTGAAGTTTCCTTTGATTGCAGGAGCGATTTTCGTCTTTGCCTTAACTGGGGAGACTTGGATGCACCCTCATTACGCAGCCCCGGCCTTAGGCCTCCTGTATATCGCCCTGCTGCAGTGCATGCGTCACGGGAGGCTTTGGCGATGGCAGGGACGACGCGTCGGGGTCAGCTTAGTTCAGGGTGTTGTCCTTATTTGTTGTGCTATGGTCATCCTCCGGCTGGTGGCAGTTTCCATCCACGAACAAATCGAGCCGAGATGGCCGAAAGGAAACCTGGATCGAGCACAAATCCTTCGCACCTTAGAGGCTTCTACCGGTAAGGATCTGATCCTCGTGCGCTATGGACCGCTTCATGTTCCGGATGATGAATGGGTCTACAATGCCGCCGACATCGATGCTGCCAAAGTGGTTTGGGCCCGTGACATGGGCGACACAAAGAACGCAGAATTGCTGAAATATTTTTCAAATCGCAAGGTATGGCTGGTATACCCGGACAGCGCGCCCATCAAGCTCGTGCCTTTTTCAGTGTCCAGCCAGCAAGGTGCGACTGGCACGCTAGGATCAGAACATTGAGGGGCGCAAGTTGTTCTACTTGCGGCTGAGGGCCAGAATACTCAGGAAAAAACTCGACAGAATGATCTGGCATCCCAAAGTAATGGCCAGCATCGCGGCGTCCACCAGGCGCACCAGGATAACCGGGTTCATCGGACCAAACTGGGCGCGGTTCCATAAATAGAACGAGTAACCGGCGGTCGTGAGCCCGACCACCAGCAAAAAGCCACCAACGAGAAGTCCTTTTTCCAGGTTGAACATGCGAAGGAAGAGGTTGAAGCGGGGATCTTCGGGCAGCAGGCCTTCCGTGACTGCGAAGACTTTGGTGAAAACGCCGAACAACATTGCCTGGAACCCGATCAGGATTGCCAGCGCAGCGTACAGCAGGGTATGAATGTCCAGCACACTGCCTCCCACGGTTCTGGGACCGGGCAGCAGCCAGACAGTCATTGCCGATCCGGCGAGCATTAGAGCCAAACCGGAGTAGAGGAAGAGCCATCGTGGACTATAAAGCAGCAAAAACCGCAAATTCCTGAAGCCATCATGCCAGCTGCGCAGATGAGATTTCCCAGGGCGGCCGTGTGGGGATAGGGTCGTCGGAATCTCGCATGTACGCATGTGAAAAAGCGATGCCTTTACCACCATCTCACTGGCAAACTCCATCCCGGTGGTGCGCAAGTCCATGCGATCGAAGGCCGACCTCGTGAGACCGCGTAGACCGCAATGAAAATCGCGGCAGGGAGAGCGAAAGAAGAGCCGCCCAGTAGCGGTCAGGAACGGATTTCCGAGGTACTTGTGCAAGGCTGGCATCGCGCCCGGTTTGATGCCGCCGCGAAAGCGATTGCCCATTACCAACTCGTAGCCTTCTCTTAGTTTTTCGAGGAACTGGGGAATCTGAGTGAAATCGTAACTGTTATCGGCATCTCCCATCACGATGTACCTGCCGTGCGCGGCCTTGATGCCGCCCATTAGGGCGTTGCCATAGCCTCTCGCTTCCACCCGCACGACCCGTGCTCCCAAGTTCTCCGCTATCTCGGTCGAGCGGTCGGTACTACCGTTGTCGGAGACGACGATTTCACCATCAATCCTGTGTTCCTGCAGCGTTTTGCTAATCTGTTCGATGCATACGGCCAATGTTACCTCTTCGTTCAGACAGGGTAGGACCACGGAAACCTCGGGTGATTGCTTGGGGAAGCTTGCGGGAATTTGCAAGTCGGAGGACATAACCGAGCGTCGAATGGTGGCGCGACCCTGCATTGTAGCAGCGGGCCTTCGACATCGAGTTATGTGCTTAAGAACAGGGTGCTTCCCGTTTGCCGATCGGGTGAACAGGCTCACACGTGCCGGTGACGACTATCACAGGCCGGTGAGAAGCCGCAGCCAGATAATTCCTTTAGAGGGAAGAAGGAGGCCACATGAAAACGGCGATGATTGTGGCGCTGCTATTAGCTTTGGCCATGGTTTCGGTACCAACGTTTGCGCGTTCTACCGCCCAAAACAAGGAGGCTGTGCCGCGTTATAACGCAGCCACGGAAGCGGTCTTCAAAGGCACAGTCACTGAGGTGAAGGACCGGGAATGCGCAGTCAGTGGAGGCCATCTCGGGTCTCATGTGATCCTGAAATTGGCAGATGGCACAAGCATTGAGGTCCATCTGGCTCCGACCAAGTTCGTCAATGAATATGAGCTGATCTTCAAGGTGGGTGACGAATTGGAAGTCACCGGTTCGAAGGTCAATTTCGAGGGCGTCGATACGATTTTCGCCCGAGAGGTCAAACGCGGTACCGACGTGTTTGTGTTTCGAGACAAAGACGGCAAGCCAGTTTGGTGAGTGGGAACGCTTATCTCCCTAAGCCCCGAAGAGAAAGGACAGGGCTTCGGGAAACCGCCGTGCCCACGAGCCCTCATTGTGACCTGCTCCTTCTTCGATGTTTACGCGTAAGCGCGCTTCGTTGAGGCCGGCATCCCGCATAATGTTCGCAAGCTCCAGCACATCTTCCACGAATCGCCGATCTTTGTCGTCGCGGCCTGCTTCGCGAGTACCGATGGCCAGAGAAACCCTCTCCGGCCAGTCGCGAAAGTAGCGGCTCTCTTTCAAAATTTTTCGCCCGGAGACAAACAAAGAAGGACTCTCTATGAGCAGACGCCCAAAGATCTGCGGGCGCGATATGGCCGTATACATCGCGATCAGACCCCCCAACGAAGATCCACCCAACCCGGTATTCTCGGGACCGCTCGCGACTCGGTAGTTCGCGTGCACGAATGCCATTACTTCGTGAATAAGAAAATCCGGATAGCGTTTTCCTTGCGGACGCAGAAGGCGTGGACTGAAGGAACGATAGGGGAGGTACTCCTTCATCCGATCAACCCCGGTGTTATCGATGCCCACGATGATCAGCGGCGCGACTTTCTGCTCCAGGATCAATCGTTCAGCGGTCTCGTCCACACCCCATTCAACGCCGGCAAATGCTGTGGCGCGATCGAAGAGATTTTGCCCATCGTTGAGATAGAACGCCGGGTAGTGACGGCTCGCATTCTCGGGCGCCTCATACCCCGGCGGCAGCCAAACCCGGAGAGTGCGTGTATTTCGAAAAATGCGGCTCTGGAATTCCTGCAGCCGCAAATCGCCTGCCACAGACGGATTGCCGGCAATCTGCGTCGCTTGCGGTTTAACATCCTGCGATGACTGACCTGTCTGTTCCATGAAAATACGGTCGGGATGGACGCTTCAGGCTTGCCGCCGCGAGCTGGCTACTGCGAACGATGACAAGACGGTGATCAGAAAAATGAGTGTCAGTGACGAAAGACAGAGAATGCACCAGGTGGCCAGCACAAATTTTTCGATATAGGTGAGGTACAAGGCGAATCCCAGGCCAGCTGTCGACGCAGTCAGAAGCAGAGCCGGTGTATCGGCCTTTTCACGTTGGAACGCCGCCAACCCAAACAGTGTCGCATAACCAAGAATACCGATCAGGGCAACGGGAACTCCAAGGATGCTCGAGTAAGAGCTGCGATTAACGATATCGCAGTTAAAGTTCTCGCCAATATCACAGTATGTGGTCTTGGAGGTGCCGAAGTGGTGGTACAACGACAGTGACGAAACGCCTATGCCCGCAACCGCGAGCACGGCGATGAACAGTAACGTGCGCCGGAGTGTGTTGCTCATGGTGCCGGGCATCCTGTTTCCTGCCCCAGGAAGTCCAGCGGATGCTCGCCTTCAACGCGTGCTCCATCGGCAAATACCCAGGTGGGATAGCGTTTCACGCCCGCATCCGTGCAAACCTGCGCGGTAGCGCGTGAGCCTTTGATGCCGCACTCGATGTATGGCGCATACTGGAACGAAGGGCCAAACAATTCTTTCTGGTCGGCGCAGTGCGGGCACCAGTAGGCTCCGTACATTTTTGCCCCTTTTTCTCCGAGGCATCTCGCGAATGCATCCATGCGGTTGCTTTGTCTTCTTTTCGAAAAGTAGACAATCCCGGCGAGGACCGCCAGGATGGCGACAACGGTGAATACCTTGCGCAGCACGGTGCTGGAAATGGTCGGGCCCGGCCTCGGCTCGCGCTCCTGCTTTCGTTTTTTTCTTTCCTCTGACATAGCGATGATTTTTTATACCACGACGTTGAGTGCCGAGGGCAACACGTCCAGCCTTTGGCATTGTAAAGTTAAGACTTCTCCGTCGACCATTACGTCAACCGGGCCATCAAGAAAAAAATCGATCTGCCTGGCTGAGTGACGCTCAGCCAGCGGATGCAGAATGTGTGTCCCGTCGTACAGCGTCGGCAAGTTGCGGATGAGTCCGAGGCGGCCGATCGGTCCCCAGCGCACATACTCAATCAGGCCATCGTTCACTTCCGCCTTGGGCGCGATCAGCATGGTTCCGCCGGTGTATTTGCTGTTGTTAAAAGTCAGAAACAAGCAAGGACGCCGATCGACTTCCCCGTGACCGTCAACCCGCAAGGGAAAGGGCCTGCGCCGGAAGCGGGCGAGAGTCACGAAGATCGCCGACTGGTAGCCCAGTTCCCCCCAACCGCTGAAGCGGCGTGCCCGCAGAGTAGCCACGTCAGCTGCGAAACCCATGCTCAGCAAGTTGATGTAGTGAAGCGTACCCTCCGCGTGCCGCAGGCGTAAAACGTCACAGGGTTGCTGCCGCCGGGCAAGTATCGCTTCCAAGGCATGCTCGACACCCCGGTTGCTGAACTCACGCAAGAACGAATTGCCCGTTCCGAGCGGTAAAAAAGCCAGACTTGCAGGCTCCGCGCTCGCTTCTCGAGGGAAAAGCCCATTCACGATTTCATACGATGTCCCGTCGCCGCCTACTGCGATGAACCGCCGGTAGCCGTGCGACCAGGCATCACGAGTAATTTGAGATCCTTGTCCCTGGGCGGTAGTTTCTTGTACGTCAACCGCAATTCCGCTGGCACGCAAACGGTCAAGCGCAGGGCCGATCAACTTTTTGCCGCGACCGCCTCCGGCAGCTGGATTCACAACCGCGAGATACGCCTCCTTCACAGCTCAACCACCGCGGCGCTGCGCTCTAAGCTGCGACTAATTTCTTCAGCCAGCAAGTTGCGCTTGATCTTCATGGAAGCCGTCCGGGGGAAATCCCTGCTCCAGACAAAGTATCCTCCCACTCGCTTGAAGTCGGGCAATCGACGGTTGCGCGTGACAATGTCTTGCTTGAGTGCGTCGCTGAATTCCTGATTGTTTTCGAGCCGTAGTACCAGCAACAGAATCTCGCGTCCCAAGGTCTTTTCTGGCCAGATGTAGTTGGCCGCAAATATGCAGTATTCCTTGACCGGCAAACCGTCAAAAACCGTTTCAATGTCCTCCGGGTAGATATTTTTCCCGCCCTCAGTCACGATCATGTTTTTCTTGCGGCCGAAGAGCTGCAAGTGTCCGGTGCCGTCAAATTTTCCCAGATCGCCGGTGACCAGCCAACCATCGACAATAGCCGCAGCGGTAAGCTCGGGGTCGTCAAGATAGTGGGACATCACGGTTTTGCTGTTCACTGCGACTTCGCCAATTCCTTCGGAATCGGGATTCAAAATGCGAAGCTCAACGCCGGGCAGAGGCTTGCCCACGGTATCAGCGCGAAACGGTTTGAAGTCGTTCAACGTAAGCGCCGTGCCGGCCTCGGTGAGGCCGTATCCATTGGCAACCGGTATCCCGAGGTCATAGAAAAACTGCAGCGTCGATGGCTCCATAAATGCGCCGCCGGTAAACATGGCCAGCAACTCGCCGCCGAATGCCTGATGCACCTGCCGCAGCAGCTTGCGGCTCAGTTGAACGCGCGGATGATCGCGGGTGAACATTTTGTTCAACGCGATCAAGCGATGGAGCAGGAAGCGCTTGGCGGTCGATAGTTCGTCGAACTTGGCCTTGAGTCCCCGTTCGAGATTCTTGAGCACCATCGGAACCAGGCTGACGTAAGTGATTTTGTACTTTGTGAAGGCGTCGCGGACGAATTCCGGCCGCAAGGTGCGGAGATGAACGACGCAGGCGCCACACACAAAAGGCCCAATGAATCCCACCATGAAATCGATCGCATGGTTGGTCGGAAGAATACTGAGGTATCGGACTCCCGGCCAGAAGGGATACCAGGCAGTCAGCGCCTTGCACTGCTCCAGATAATTTTCATGGGTTAGTACGCACCCCTTGGGACGGCCGCCGGTACCAGAAGAGTAGACGATACAGGCGGCGTCTTCCCGTTTGCGCGGAACAAAGACCGGTTCGCCCCGGCGGCGAAAATCTTCCCAGCGGAATGCGCCCGCCAATTCTGCCTTCAGAGGCGCCTCTGTCACCAGGACGGTCCTCAGTTGGTGCGTGGCAAAATCAGGTTCCTGCATGATCGTGCGCCACAGATGATATTCGACGATCAACACTTCGGCCTGGCTGTGGGCCAGTAACTGCAGGTGTTCCGAGGCAGTAAGTTTGTAGTCGAGCGGCACAAGGACGCCGCCACTGTAGAGGACGGCGTAAGCCGATACCAGCCACTTCGACTGATTCGTCATAACGATGGCGGCACGGTCCCAAGGCTTGAAATGTGCGTCTTGTAGCGCCCGTATAAGCGGTAACGCTAATTCTTTGAAATCGGAGTAGGTAAGGCGGCCCTTTTCGCGGTTGCGGTCCGATTCAATCAGGCACGTCTCGTTCGGCCAGCGGTCGAGGGCGTCACGCAAGGCCTCGCCGAGGCAGTTGTATTGATCCAGATTAAGCATGAAAGATCTATTTCACCACAGAGGCATGCAGGTGCGGAGAAAGCCGAGGTTAATCAAATCATTACCCGCCAGCTTTCGATTTCCGTCGCCTATGGATTTCTGTGACCTCGGGGTGAGTTTTCTAAAGCCTGGCCTGAATCCGGTCGGCCAAGGTTCGGAAGTCCGATACACCTTGCAACTCATAGTCCGGTAACTCGACATGAAAGTGATGCTCCAGCCGGGTCAACAGGTCGAGCGCCTGGAGGCTATCAATGCCAAGAGTTTTGAAGAAATCGTCGTCGGGAGCAAGCTTCTCCCGAGGCACTTTGAAGTGGGTTGCGGCAAGGTTGAGGATGTCATCGAGGGTCTGATCGGGTGTCGTCATAGAAAAGTTGTGTTACGCCTACGGCAGATACGGCTGTGCGTCCGTGCTTTCCACAAATTTTCGCAAGCCGGCTTCCACAGCCGGTTGCGCAAACAACTCGCAGAAGATGTCTATCTCTTGCTGCAATTCATCGTAAGGAATTGGCTTGATAAATTTCTTGGCTGCCATTGCGGTCCGACGATCGAATTTTCCCAGCTGCGCAGCGGTCGCCCTCGCCACCCGCAACGCCTCGCCTTCTCCCACAACCTGGCTTACCAGGCCGATCTGCTGTGCCTTCGTGGTATTGAAGCTCCTGCCGGTGAGTAGCAGGTCGCGAACGACCGCGTTACCTAGATCGCGCTTGAGCCGGGGAATGCCGCCAAATCCTGGAATTAATCCCAGCCGCAGTTCGGGAAAGCAAAATCGCGCCATCTTGTCGGCGATAATGAGATCGCAAACCAAAGCTAGTTCAAGCCCGCCACCGAAGGTTACGCCGTGCACCGCGGCAATTGTGGTCAGAGGGGAGGCGTCGATAGCATTCATTACGCGGTGAATCCGTTCGAGATAGCGGCGCACGCCTTTGGAGGCATCTTCCCGCTCCATCTCCTGCGAGCGGTGGTAAAGCTCGCGCAAGTCGGCGCCGGCGCAAAATCCAGATTTCAATTCGCTCCAAACGATCAGCGCATGGGCCTCTGACTCGAAGCCCTTGAGGGCGCGGACAAAGCTTTCCAATTCATCCAGGGTCACGGAACCGATTTCATTGCAAGGCTCGCGATGCAGCGTCAGCTCGACGATGCGGTCTTCCAGTTCCCACGAGATCGATTGTCCTTTGAAAATCATCTAGTTCGTCTACCACAGAGGGCACTGAGGTGCCCAGAGACTCGCGGATCAAACGGCTTGCTTGACTGCGTACATTTCTTCAATTTCATTCTTGAGACGCGCGGCAATCAGGTCGCGCTTGAGCTTTCCGTTCGCGGTGAGCAGTCCATTCTCAATCGAAAAAGGCTCAGTATGAATATGAAAAGCTCGAATCTGCCGGTAATGGGGCAAATCGCGATTGAGCGCATCGAGCGCGGCTTGTACTTTTTCCACCGCAACATTGCCGGTCACAATAGCGGACAGATAGCTGCGGCCGTTCCCGGCGAGCACGACCTGCTGCGCGCCGGACACATTCTTTAGTATTTCGTCTTCGAGGGGTTCCGGCGCGACGTTGTGCCCTGAGCCCAAAATAATCAGGTTCTTAACGCGTCCGACAATTCGCCAGTTTCCGGCAGCATTTACCTCGCCCTGATCCCCGGTGTAGAACCAGCCATCGCGGAGAGCTTGCGCGGTCGCCTGCGAACGGTTCCAGTATCCGGGAAAGATATTGGGACCGCGAACCAGGATTTCGTTGTTTTCACCCAATTTCATCTCGATGCCGCTGATCGCTGGGCCGACGCGTCCCGACTCGACGTGGCGCGGATCATCCATGGTACAGATTGCGGTGGTTTCGGTCAGGCCATAAACCTGCAGCACAGGAATTCCCAGCATCATGAAAAATTGTTGGGTATCGACATTCAGCGGAGCGGAGCCGCAGATCAACGCTTTCAAGTCTGCCCCAATCATTTTCTTGCGGATTGCGGGAAATACGATGGCGTTTGCCACACTCAGCCACAGTGCATCGGCAAAACTTGAATTGCCTTCCTGCTTGCGCATCCACGCAGCCTTGGCCTTGCTGTATAGGCTGAGCACGATTCCGCCGGTGCTCCACAACTGCTCGTCAACCGCCTTGCGCATGCGTTCGAGCAATTGCGGGACGTTGAGGAAATAGTCCGGCGCAACTTGGCGCATGTCCGCAGCCAGCTTGGTCAAATCCGTGTTCAAAGTAAGGCGGCTGCCGCGCAACAGGCAGGTCAGCAGCATGATCCAGGAGCCGGCAAAGCAGAATGGGAGATAGTGGAACACATTGTCTCGTCCCGACGTGCCTTCCATCAGGACGTCGAGTCGTCCGGAAGTGCATCCCAGCATATGCGCAATATTGGCAGCGCTCAGGACAACTCCCTTGGCCTCTCCCGACGTGCCGGAAGTGTAAATGATAGTGACTGGATCGGAATCTGCGAGGTTGGCTGGTGCTTTAATCTCAAGCTTGGACCGGAATATTTGCTCGAAGACAAACGCAGGTGGCATCTCCGGCCACTCTCGCTCAATCACATCGCGCAGGCTCGAATCTCCACAGCAGATGAGCGAGGGCGAACAGTCTTTCATCATCGCCACTAGTTCGGCAGGAGCCTGTCGAGCATAAAGTGGCACAACAATCAGACCCTCAGCCATGATCGCCAGATCCATGGCGACCCAGTCGATGCTGTTGTGAGCCAGTAGGGCAACGCGATCACCCTTGTTGAGCTTCTGCGAAGCCAGGAAAGCTCTGGCAGAAGCGACGTCCTGCAACAATCCAGGGCCCTTTACTCCCCAGCTTGCTTTATTGGTCTTGGCCTGGTCGTGCTCCTCCCAAAGCACGATCGCGTCAGAGGCCTTCTTCAGGCTGGCGAAAATGTTGTCGAGAAAACTCATCGGATAGGCTGTCAGCGCATGCTAACCTTTTTGGAACTCCGGCCAACTAGAAGCGCAGAGGTCGTAGTGCTTCACTTGATCATCATAGTGAGCGAGCAATGATCGGGCTTTGTCCGAAATCACTGGCGTCGAATAGTTTTCGCCGGCAAAAGATTTTACGGCTTCCAGCGATTCAAACCAGACTACGGTCGCAAATTCAACTTCACGGTTGTCGGCCCTCCGCAAGACATGGAAACCCAAGTAACCACGCCCGTGCAGTTCACGTTTTACTCGCGGAAACAACTCCTCCCGAAGATAACATTCGTATGAGTCGGCTTGCTCAGGCGAGGTCCAACCATGCCACATTCGGCAGATCATAGCTTTGTCTCAGCTATAGGCGGTCACCAGACTGTGCAGCTCCGGGCTCATGGGCGGCAGATAGTCTTCCCAGCTCCATTGGCCGCGGCGCGTGGGGAAATCGGGATATCGCCGCTGCACTTCTTCCTCAAAATACACGCCCATGCGAGCCATGACCTTCAGGTTCCGGACAACAGTACGCGCAATTCCATCGGCGATCCGTTCCCCGTCGCTTGCGAGCTTTTCCAGTGCGCCCAACAGCCTGGGCTCGAGATCGGCGTCGTCCACGTTCATCAGCAATTCCTGGTGACCTCGTTCGCGCATCAGATTGCGGATGCGTTCATCCATGGTGATTCCGGCCGACGGCACCAGCGCGGGCATGGAGGTCACAATGCCGTGATAGCGCGAGGAAGCCATCATGTGGCAGGAGCGCAGCACGCTTACTAGCTCGTAGATGTTGAATTCCTCGGACGTGAGTACCGGCACGCCTCCCAGCTGTTCTGAAATCCGTCGTGCCGGGCGCGCGTCCAGGCGCTCGGTGGCAACGAGAATCACAAACACTTTTCGCTGTTTGCGGAAGGCGTCTACAGCTCGTGCGATGGAAGTTAAATAATGGTTATAGGCGCGATCGGCCTCTGGGCCGGAGTTATGGAAATACACCGAGCGGTAGTGACTGTCCTTGTACGCGCCCGCCACGCCGTGGGCCAGGAACTTTGCGACGGACGCTTTGACCGGCCACTCAAACGGATTGATCGGGCAGACCACCAGAACCGGAGTGGTTCCGTCCCAGCCCACATGCTGCAATGTCTTTTGCCCGAATTCAGCCGGATGTGGCTCAAACGTCCAGGCTGTGTCGGTGCCCAACTCAGTCGGCACTCCGAGGTCACGCAACAAGGTCCGCGATTCTTCATTACGCGTGATGATCAGCGACTCCTTGCAGAAGCGCGCGCACATCTTGCGAATCAGCGGATCCATCTGCCCAGCTTCCGCACCATAACCGACCGACAACTTGTTCTCCGCAGCGGCGATGCCCAACGAGCCGATCATCATGGTGGTCAGCGCATTGGCGAACTTGCTTTTAAACATCGAGCCTTCACAGGCGACCACGCCATGGTGCTTCGGAACCTCATCGGATAGAAAAGGCGGAAAGATGTCGGGCAGATGTACCTGCCGCGTTTCCGCGAAGTAACCTTCGGAGAACTTGAAATTCTGGGTCATCACGCTGAAGTCTACATTCTGCGCCCCGAGAATGTGGCGGATCTGGCGAAGCATCTCCTCGACGCGGGAATCCGATCCCATGTTGCGGGTGCCGTTGTATCCGGCAAACAAAAGCTTCAGCTTTTCGCCTGGCTGCCAGGATTGTCCGCGGCCCATGATCCAGGCGGCTTTGGTTTTCTCAATGGAGGCGCTAACCCAGGCCTCGAGCAAAAAGTCCATCATGCGGCAGACCCTCCTACTTGCGCCGGCCAACCTTGGTAGCGATAGGTGAAGTTCGTCTCGCGGCTGAACTTGAGCAGAGGATAGCTGTACTTCGAGAATGGCACAGGTTTGCGTCCTAATTCCTGGGTCACACGCGTGTTATCAAAAACCGTGTTCCAGATCAAATAGGGCATGAAAACTTTCATGAGCGAGGCGCCGTAACCAATTCCCGACTTGTAGTTTGACAACGAATTCACCGCACCCGAGAACGGACGCTCCATGAAGGGCACGAATAGGGGCCCGCGTTTGTTCTGGGCCGCCGCCAGGGCGGTGGTCAGCTCTCGAAAGGTCTGGGACTCCTTGCCCGACGAGAGATGGTAGGTATCGTACTCCGGTTGCGGTTTCTGGTGAAGTGTTGCAATGGCATCTGCCACGAAATCCACATTCACGATATCGACCCGATCATTCGGACGAAAAGGAAGCGCCGGCAAGCCAGCCAGAAAAACGAAAGCCTTCACCATGTCGAACTGGGTCGTTTCGGCGCGGCGGCTGTCTCCCAACACGATGCTTGGCCGAAAGATGGTGATCGGCGTTTCGGGCAAGAGTTGCCGGATCATGTGCTCGCAGAATTTCTTGGTGCGGGCATAGGGATCGTAGTCCGACCGTTCCCATTCAATAGAGCGATCTTCGGTGACCACTTCATTCTGCCGTTTCCCGGCAACCGCCACCGTGCTCACATGGCTGAAGCGCCGCAAACCGTGATAATGCTGCACACTTCGGGCAAGCTGGAGGACTTCCAAAGTGCCACGAAGATTCACATTCAGGCAGCTCTTCTCCGATTTGCGGTTAAGTGATGCGGCGCAGTGAATCACCGAATCGCTGGTGTGAATCAGCCGGTCGTAGTCATCGCGCGACAGACCGAACTGCGCATCGGTAAGGTCGCCACGAAAAATGCGGACGCGGGTTTGCAGAAATTCATAGAAGAGCGGGAAGTCGAGATGCAGTTGCCATGCCTGCCACAGCCGCAGTTCCGCCTCATGCTGATCGCGGGCTCGAACCAGCACATTCAGCGAGGTCCCGTGTTCTTGCAGCAGGTTGGCAGCGGTATGCGCGCCAATGTATCCGGTGGACCCGGTCAGGAAAATCGCCACGTTGCTCCATTTGTGCCAGTCTTGACCGTGTCGCCATGGCTGTCCGCGGTGGCGAGTTGAAAGTGGCGGACGGGGCGGGCCTCGAGCGGCCGGCCTTCGATCAGAGGATAGGTCCAGCGGCGCAGCGCGGGGACGTGAACGTTGATCCAGAAGTCCCACCAGTCGATGGAACGGCTGTCGTAGCCGAAATCAGCCCGCTCCTCGGGAATCAGCGCTTGCGCCAGCTTTTCAATGTTCTCCGCGACAAAATCGTGTTCGTTCAAAAGAATGAAGGGCTCGAAGAGCTCAATCAGCTTCTCCACTTTTTCCAGGCTGCGATGAGCCTTCGCCAGCGGTGTCCTCTTTAGCGGAAGCGGAGCCATCGCACGCTGGATGGACTGAATGATCGCCTTCTGAGCTGGCGCCGACATCCGCTGGTAACGCTCTTTTGAGACCGGAATTGCGTCTAGCCGCAGGCGCAGCCAGTTCTCTAGTCCTTCCTGCGCGCGATAGTGTTTGCGATGGGCTAGCGACGTCAACTCAATCGACCTTCGCATGTCGCAAGGGTTGGTAACGGAAGTTGCGAGCTGATATACGGCGTCGTTGCGTCTTTCGATAATGGCGGCGGCAATCAACGTCATTCCCTGGCAGACTGTGTCGACCGGGATGATGTCCAGGCGTTTGCGTTCATTGGTGGGGAGTTGCCGAAAATACGTGCCCAGCAAATAGGAAAGCGATGCGGAGGTATTGATGCCCTCGTTCCAACCCCGGAACGGCTTGGCCACGGAAGTTTCGACGATTGCCGGCCGCACGATCGCGATCGGCAACCCTGCCCCGTGCTTAGTGATCAGCGACTCGGCAAGACTCTTGGTCAGGGTATAGGTGTTAGGCCAGCCCAATTCAACGGCCCGCTTCGTTCCTGCATCGGTCAGGTAGTTGCGCAGCCAGCGCACGCGGTTCTTGCGAATCTGATTTTCCAGCGCCGCTCCCTGCAAGCCTTTCGCCGCGTGTTCTTTGCCCAACGCCTGCTGACGCAGCTCTTCGGTGACCTCGGCGCCTTCGGCCTTTTCTTCTGCTTCGCGAACCAAGTCGTGAAGCGCGCCCAACTCCCGCTCTGCCTCGAAATCCGCCAGCCGGCCAGGGGTATAGTTTGGCCAGATTCTTTCAGCCACGCGGCCGTCCCGCGCTCCCGCTACATAACAAGTCGAGAGGTGCAGCAACCCCGCATGGTGAGACTGACGAACGAATTCCACCACGTTCACTGCTGCATCTACATTCGTGGCCAGCGCGTCGCGCAGATCAGGATTGAAATCAGTGAGCCCCGAACTATTGATAACCAGATCGAGCTTGCTGCGCAGATATTCCGAAGTCTTAGGTGCGAGGCCAAGATTAAGCTGCGACACGTCCCCTTCTACAACTTCCACGCGCTCGGCCAGAAAATGGGCCAGCCCCGCGCCGTAACGGGAAAAGAGGGGATCGAACACCGGCGATTCCTCGACCATTTTCTCGAACCGGCGTTGAGCCGGGTTCGACTTCTGTCGGCGAATCAGCAAGTAGATGCGCCCGATCTCCGGCAAATCCAGCAATGTGTTCACCAGCCAAACCTTGCCAATGAAGCCGGTCACGCCAACCAGCATGATTTGCTTGCCAGCTAGTGCTTTTCGCACGGAAAGAGGTTGGTCGCGCCGATAGTCGTCGAAATGGACGATCGGGCGGGGCGCGTGACGCACCTCGCGCTCAGCGGAAACGATGGCTGAATGCAATTCCTCATTCCCTGACAGGCCGAGGTCGCGGACCAAGCGCTCCGGCGCACGCTCTCCGTCTGCTCCTGCACCGGTAATGCGGGCGAAGACTCCACGAGGACGAATTACCGGAGCGAGCAGGCGCCCAGTGGAGATATTGTCGCGGAATTCCAGGCGATTGGCGATCACCCAATTAACCCCGAGGCATCGGGCGAGCGGCCGCATCACATGGTCCAGTCCCTGGCTCACCAGAACCACGTTGGCTCCGGATGCGATCTTCTCTTTCAGCAGCCTAACTCCCTCGGGCTTCAGTTGAGGTTTAAGTTTGTACTGGAAATATTCTTCGCCAAGAAGGTCGAGGCGGTCTCGACTGACTCCCCTTAGCACGCTCGAGACGACGCGGGTCGCGAATGTGCGGTTCAGCGCATAAAGAAACGGACGGAGCACTGCCATTAGCAGCACGCGCCCTCGCCTTACCCAGCGTTCCGTGAAGGTCTGCAGGTTCCACGTGAAGAAAGCAATCGGGCGGACGGTGGTCAGTTCAAGAAGACTGCCTTCCACGCGCCAGTAGACCGGAGAATCATGGCCGGGGGTGCCAGGATTGTAGTCTGACGATTTCAAATTTAGATGACGTCCTGAGAAATATGAAAATCTGATTAAAAAAACGGAAGCTTATATTGTAAACAAAGGATTAAAAAGCGCGAAGCAGAATCGCACGGCGTAGCTCACATAATCACCGAAACATACTTTAGATCCAGCAGCTTAAGAGCGTGCCTCGGAAGCTAACCTTTTGACCTCGGAATCCGTCCCACCATGGTGGTTGTTCCTATTCCTCAGCGTTTGCTATTCGTGGCACTTTTGGCACCGCTCGCCGTGGGCGCCCTGAACACAGAGTGCAAGCCTTCATCGTCTGCACAAACGGACACTGAAATAACACGGCTCCGCCAGCAGGTTAAGCTCCGGCCGGACGATCCGGTCTTGCTTTACAACTTGGCGGCGGACTATGCGGACAAGTGTGACGAGAAGAGCACCCTGGGATTGCTGGAGAAGGTCGCTAGTTTGAAGGGTGGCTTGGATCCCGCCGAATACCGCGGATTCGCGTCTCTCGGGGGCCGGCCAGAGTTTAAGGCGATTGTGGCGCGCATCCGAACCAATAACCCAGTGAACGTCCGCAGCACGGCCGCCTTCGTGATCAGAGAGCCAGATCTTTTTCCTGAGGGAATGGCCTACGCTCGATTCAACGGCCGTGTTTATGCGGGAAGCGTTAAGAGAAAAATCGTTTGGACTGACAAAACTGAAGTTGTTCATGACTTGGTTAAGCCCGGCCAGGATGGTCTAGCCTATGTGGCAGGTCTTCACGTAGATGAGTTACGCAAGCAACTTTGGGCAGTGAGCTCTAAATTCGGAAACGCACCCGAGCTTGCAGATGCGATTCCCGGACTCTTTCTGTACAGCTTGGTGAGCGGTGAGCAGATCAATACGTTTCGAGCCCCGGGCTCGTCTGCAGGAAATCTGAACGATGTGACGGTCGTTCCTTCAAGCGGCGTCGCTTTTACCACCAATACCGAGGAGGGAACGGTCTACACCGTCAACACTCAGACCAAGCAACTGGAGCAATTCCTTCCCACAGGATCAGTTCCGGGTGCGAATGGAATTGCGCTGAGTGACGATGAACGAATCCTGTTTGTGGCAGGTGATTTTGGAATTTTCCGGGTCGAGCTCAAGACGAAACAGCTGGTTGAATTATCGAAGCCCAACGATGTTATCGATGCCAGCATGGATGGGCTTTACTTTTACCGGCAGTCGCTCGTCGGCATCCAGAACGGAATCCATCCCGGGCGGGTGGTGCGATTCTATCTCGATCCTGCGCTGCGAAACATAACGCAGGCGGAAATCCTTGAAACCTACAATCCGGTTTTCGAAAATCCGACCACTGGAAGCCTGGATGGAGATTCGTTTCTGTTTATGGCCAATACGCAACTGCACAAGTGGAACCCTGGGAAGCCCTCTCCGCCAGTTAGCCAATTGCATGACATTCGCATTCTGCGCGTTTCGCTATCCCACTAGCACCTACATCGATCGAGATCACCTGCCGAAGTCTTGCTCATGCCCGTTGCGGGAGTTCCTGATCATCCAGCGTCCATCGGACTCGACGGTCACGAGGAGAAAGTGCCCATCCGAGTTTGATTCCGTATTCGCAATCAGATTGTCTGCCGAATTGTGCTCTTGTCCCGCGTCCGCCGCATAATGCAGCTGCCATAATCCTTCCAAGCCGGGCGAGTCGTGAACAATCTGCCAAGCCTGCGGGTTGCCTCCCTTATGCTCACCGTTGTTCATGACCGCAACGCGTGGGTGCAAGGTCCAGACCAGGGCTTTAGGGTTGTCAGGAAATGCGCCGTGATGCGTGATCAAGTAGAGGTCGACTGTCCCGATCAGATTGTTGGGGCAAACCAGCGGCAGCGACTTCTTCTCGGTGAGATCGCCTAGATCCAGAAAGCGGAATCTCTTGTAGGTGATCAACAATGCCAAAGACTGCGAGTTCTCGCTGTCGTCTTGCGGCGGCTCTCCTTCGGCTTGGCAGTTGAAATTGGCTTCGCCCGCGCCTGGCAGCGGACCAGTGATGTCCTGTCCGCCCGCTGCCAGGAATTGCACGCTGAGGTCTTTGACCGGCAAACCCTCGCCGGGTTTCACGCTGACGTGCTTGGCATTGCCGATCGCTTTGAGGTAGGCGGCGTAAAGTTCCTTGGCGTGCGGCGAGTCCTCGACGTCCGGGCCATGGTCGATGAAAGTACGGATCTTTATTGAGCGGGCGAGATCGGGCACTCCGCCGACGTGATCCTCGTGAAAGTGCGTGATCACCAAATAATCGATCTGCTTGATCCCAGCGGCCTTGGCGGCTTCAAGAATCCGACTGGCATCACGCGCTCCGGGAAAACCTGTGTCGATCAGCAACGACTGCCGCGACGGGCTGACGACAAGCGTGGATTGCCCGCCCTCGACATCAATGAAATAAATCTGGAGATTCTTTGCCGACTTTGCGAAAACGGCCGTCGCGAGAAAAATGACCAGCTCAAGGACCAAAGCAAAACGATGTAGCGGGCGGTGCATGGGCGATGTGGCGAGAATACACCAATGGAGAGCGCGAGTTTACGTTCCAAATCGCTGTTCGGCGCGGGCCCTCGCTTTGGCCGCCTCTTCCTCCCGATTCTTTGGCGGTGCGGTGGTTTCGAGCGAACGCAACAGCCGGGATGAAACGCCAGCCACCTCCTCGATGGCAGCCAGGAACGCAGCTTCGTTAGTTTTCGAAGGCTTATTAAAGCCGCTAATCTTTCGCACGAATTGGAGCGATGCGGCTCGAATCTCGTCGTCCGTGACAGGGGGAGCAAAATTAAAAAGGTTCTTGATGTTTCTGCACATGGGTTAATCCTCACAAGCGGCATCCATCGGGCCGCTGGGCGTCGATCTTAGAATTTTAGCAATCATATGCTCACAGGTTCTTGGACAGAATCATGCAGTAGCATTGCATACCCTCTTTGAGCGGTCGCGAAGGATGAAACTCTTCGGTTCCGGTTTGCATGTATCCCAGCCGGTGGTAGAACGGCAGGAGTTCCGGGCGCAGATTCAAGACAGAGACATCCATGACTGAACAACCCTGCTGGCGGCAGCGGTTCTCGGCGGCTACCACGAGTGCTCGCCCAATTCCTCCGCCCTGGCGCGCCGGATCGACCGCAAGCATCCCGAAATAACCGCGATCTTCACGTTTCTCGAGGTAAACGCAGCCGGTAATTGCTGAGTCATCCTCGGCGACCAGGAACTCTACTTTTGCCATCATCTCCGTCATTCGTCCCACGTCCGTGCGCGTGCCGTCTAGAAAAGTTTCGATTGCAAAGGCTGCATTTACCACAGCGATCATCGCTTCAACCTCGCCTGCGTTTGCGAGGCGAATTCGCACCTTGGGAGGGATGTTTGCGGGCATGCCGGGAGTTGAGATTATAGCGTTCTTGCAGGGAAATCTTTCAGGCTTGGACGATTTAGCGGACTACAATTCCGGCGTACCCAACAACCATTTCCCGGTCGCCGGAAACGTCGCCTGAGGTGGCGTACTTGATCAGTTCAGCAGACTTTGCCCCCATGAGCTTGGCGGCGGTGATCATCACAATCGCCGGACCGAAGCCACACATGCTGACTTCTTCCTTGGTCACAACGTCGTAAAGGCGACGGGGATCCAGCGCCAGCATGGCTTCAATTGCCTTCTGGTCCTTCAGGCGAGTGATCCGATCGTTTTCGTAATGGTTCATGTCACTCGAGGCCACAATCAGAATGGGTTCGCCCTGAGCGCGCAGCACCTCGCCTAACCCTGTCCCGACTTGTTCCAGCACCTCGTAATTCCCAGTGCCGAAAGCAATCGGGACGAACATGAGATGCGGCCGTTTCTGTTGAAGAAAGGGCAACTGCACTTCGATGGCATGCTCGCTGCGATGTGCTTCGCTGTCTTCTGAAAGCGTTGGGCATACCTGCTTCAGGGCGTCGGAGAGATCCGAGTCAATCGTTACGCTGCCTAGCGGCATCTCCCAAGTTCCCGAGCTCATCATCGAAAGAGGAGTTCCGCGGCCAGTGTGATTCGGGCACAGCAGGACGCAACGCCGAGGCACTTCGACGGTCGCATAGACGGCCCCTGCAACCATCCCCGAGTAGATGTATCCGGCATGGGGCACCACGCAGCCAAACGCAGGTCGCACCACCGGGGCAGGCGACATGTAGGACCGCAAGTCGTCGAGAAGGGAGTCGCGTTCGCCGGGGTAAAAACGACCGGCCACTGCGGGATGGCGGACGGTTTGCATCGCTGACTGTCCGGAGTCTTCAAGAAGATTGTAATCCTTCTCGGCAACCTCGAGGCGAGGGTGCGCAACAACTCTTACCCGGCTGAACTTGTCAGAATCCGAAACAGGTTGGCGGTTTGCTCCAGTGACAAACTTTCCGCCCGGGCATTTGCGGGTACGCGCGCATGTTCCATTGCGCTGCGAAGAAGCTTGGAATCGTACCGCGAGCGCAAATTGTTCCACAGTGTTTTTCGCTTCTGCCCAAAGGACAGCTTCAGGAAATTGATGAACTCCTCTTGCGCGACCCCCAAGCTTTCCAACCTCGGTGTCATGGTGAGACGAACCACCGAGGAGTGCACTTTTGGCGGGGGAGAAAAGGCGTCGGGAGGAAGAGTAAAGAGAATTTCAACCTCGCTGTAGAGTTGCGCGGTGGCTGACAGCAGGCCGTACTCACTGTTTCCAGGTTGGGCGGCGAGCCGCTCGGCGACCTCGCGCTGGACCATCACCACGATGAGCTCGAAATAGCGGCGGAACTCGAACAGGCGCAGGAGAATGTCCGACGTAATGAAGTAAGGGAGATTGCCGACCACGCGGACCTTTTCAGGCTCGTGGTTCATTCCCGGCCGGGTGCTTCCGGGTTTCGGACCGAATACGGTGTCGAAATCGAGTGACAGAATATCGCCTTCGATGATTTCCACGTTCGGAGCCAGCGCCAGGTTCATGCGAAGCTGGGCCGCCAGAACTTTGTCGATCTCTACCGCGATCAAGCGGCGGGTACGCTGCGCCAAAAGAGACGTCAATGCGCCACGGCCAGGCCCAATTTCGAGTACGGTGGTTTGAGAAACATTGCCGAGAGCATCGGCGATCCGGCGTGTTGCCGAAGAATCAGCGAGAAAATGTTGGCCCAGCTTGGGCTTCTTCTTAGCAGCAGCCGTGGATACTTTCGGCACGTTGACCCTCTTTCTTCCACGCATTTAGACTGAAGAATGGCCTACACATACTGAGCGCGGCAGAATGTTCGCGCTTCCATAATAGCTTGCGCCGGGAGTTCACGGCGGAACTTGGAGGAATGTTTTCATGCATATTGCGTTTGCAGCATCGGAGTGCGTGCCGTTCTCGAAAACTGGTGGTTTGGCGGATGTGGTGGGTGCGTTACCGCGTGCCTTGGCCGCTCTGGGACATCACGTGAGCGTTTATGTACCGCGGTACAAGCAAACCAAGTTGACCGATGCGCAAAGCGCGGTCCGCAGCATCACGGTACCGTTTGATGACCGCTACCGGTTTTGCTCGGTCGTAAACGCGGGAAACACCGCTGGCGTGAAGTTTTATTTCATCGACTATCCTCCATTTTTTGATCGCGACACCCTCTACGGTACATCCTCCGGCGACTATCCCGACAATGCCGAACGCTTCACGCTGTTCTCACGAGCGGTGCTGGAAGCTTCCAAGATTCTCGGCGTGCCGCATGTTTTTCACTGCCACGATTGGCAGTCGGCGCTGATCCCGATCCTGTTGCGCACGCAATACGCGGAAGATCCCGCGTTTCAGGGATTGGCTACTGTCTTCACCATTCACAACATGGGCTACCAGGGTCTCTTCTCGCCTGACACGCTGCCTTTGCTCATGCTCCCCTGGGACCTGTTCACCATGTCGAAGATGGAGTTCTTTGGCAATGTGAACTTCCTGAAGGGCGCGTTGGTTTACTCCGACTTCATTACGACAGTGAGCCGCAAGTACAGCCAGGAGATTCAAACCAACGAATTCGGTTTTGGGTTGGAAGGCGTACTGCGCGACCGGGCAGCAACAGTGACTGGAATCCTGAACGGTGTGGACTACGACGAATGGAGTCCTGAGGCCGACAAGTTTACGATCGCCAAGTATTCGGCCCAGGATCTCAGTGGCAAAGCGAAGTGCAAGCAGGATCTGCTAACTGCGTTCGGCGTGACCAGCCCGGATCTCCGCTTGCCGGTGATTGGGATTGTCTCGCGTTTTGCCGCGCAAAAAGGATTCGACCTGATTGCACAGGTTATGGACCGGCTCGCGCGCGAGGAGCTGATCGTGGTAGCTCTGGGCAACGGCGATCGCCAGTACGAAGAGATGTTCATGCGCTTACAAAAGCAATTCCCGCAGAAGATTGCGGTGAAGGTTGCGTACGACAATGCTCTTGCCCACAAGATCGAAGCGGGCAGCGATATGTTCCTGATGCCGTCGAAATACGAGCCCTGCGGGCTCAATCAGATTTACAGCCTGCGGTACGGTACAGTGCCGATCGTCCGTGCCACTGGCGGCTTGGACGATACGATCGAGCCGTGGGACGGTCGCAGCCGGGGAACGGGTTTCAAATTCACCGATTACAGCGGCGAATCCCTACTTCTGACGGTGAAAGAAGCTTTGAGGGCGTTCCGCGACCATGCCGGATGGCAGACGCTGATGCGCAATGGCATGAACAAAGACTTCTCCTGGAATGCGTCGGCAAAGGAATACGTTCGCGTGTACGAACGGGCCCGCCAAGTTAGGGCAGTTCCGGCGCTCGCGGGAGTATAGTTTGGTTTGTGGAGGACGGGCGTCCTCGCCCGTCCTCAGTACTCTCTTGCACTTGCGGCTCCTTGGTAGAATTCCTTGAGTTCCTGCCATGCCTCCTGCCGCCAAGACCATCTTCCACGTCGACATGGATGCGTTCTTCGTCTCTGTCGAAGAGTTGTTCGATCCTTCGCTCAAGGGCAAAGCGGTTGTAGTTGGCGGACAGCGGGACGAGCGGGGCGTGGTTTCTGCGGCGTCCTATGAGGCCCGTAAGTTCGGCGTGCATTCGGCAATGCCGCTTCGCAGCGCCGCCAAGCTTTGCCCGCACGCCACCTTTGTAGATGGGCATCGGGATCGCTACCTGGATTGCTCCGAGAAGGTTTACAAGGTGCTGACATCGTTTTCGCCGCTGGTAGAAATGGCATCCATCGACGAGGCTTATCTCGACATGTCCGGTACCGAGCGTTTGCACGGGCCGGCTTTCCGCGCGGCTCACGCTCTGCACAACAAAGTAAAGTCGGAAACACATCTGAATTGTTCGATCGGCATTGGTACGTCGCGCCTGATCGCTAAAGTTGCATCGGCGAAGGCTAAACCCCATGGCATCTTGTGGGTGGTTCCCGGCCAGGAAGCGCGATTTCTGGCTCCCCTCGATGTGCGCGACATCCCTGGCGTCGGCAAAGTCACAGAAAAAAGCTTAAACGACCTCGGCATCCGAGTAGTCGCCGATCTCGCGCGCTTCGAAGAATCCTTTCTTGAAGAACGCTTTGGCAAATGGGGACTGGCAATGGCCGGTAAGGCTCGCGGAGAAGATGCGGGCGGCTGGTTCGATAGTGAAGTAGGCCAAGGCGGTGATCCAAAGTCGATCAGCCACGAACACACCTACAGCGAAGATACCGCTGATGTGGAGAAGATCGAATCAACCCTGATGCGGCTTTCCGAAATGGTCGGCCGACGGCTGCGCGAGCATCGCCTGCACGCGCGTACCATCCAGCTCAAGCTGCGCTACAAAGACTTCACCACGATTACGCGGGCGCACAGCTTGCCGGCCGCAACCCAGCTGGACACCGAAATCTTCGAACAAGTACGAACGCTATTTCGCAAGAATTGGCGCAAAGGAGCGCAGGTGCGGTTACTGGGAGTTCACGCCTCGTCGTTTGAGCCGATTGCCGAACAAAGGGACATGCTGGAGGACGAGCGCCGGCAGCGTTGGCAGCAGGCCTTGGCCGCAGCCGACCGTCTGCGCGACAAGTTCGGCGAGTCCAGTGTGTCATTAGCTGCTGGCATGAAGGGCAGTTTCCAGGAAAGAACTCACGAGAATCCGGTTGGATTGCCCGGGAAGAAAGGGAGTGCCTAGGTGCTCGCTAATGGGCTGCTGCCAGCAGCGACCCCACTCCAGGCTTGTACCCGTAGAAATCTCCTAAGGATTGCAGATTTTCGATGATCTGGTCGTCGTACTGTTGCTTGGTCGAATCGGTCAGGATGCTGTGAAGGGCAGTGGGATCACGCTGCAGATCAAATAGAAAACTCTGCGCCGGAGAATCGTAAGTGGTGTAGAGGAATTTGCCGTTTTCGGTCAGCAGGCCATACACCGCACGTTCATCAGACGCCAGGAAAAGATGGTCCCGTCGATAGCTGTCCAATTCCTCTTTTGTCTGAACAAACAGCGGATGTCCGAAGAATGGTCCTCGCTGCACTGGACGATGTCCAAGAAGGTAATAGAGCGATGGAGTGATGTCGGTTAGCGCGGACAGATTGGTGTCGTCGTAGATGACCGAGCGGCGGAAGTCTGCGGGTAGGTGAACAATCAGCGGTACCCGCATTACTTCTGGATAAATCGACAGAGAATGACTGTATCGGCCGAGTTCGCCGGTCGCATCGCCGTGATCCGAGGTCACGATGATGATGCTGTTGTCATACAGGCCGCGAGCTTTGAGATAAGTGAAGAAACTTCCCAGGCATTCGTCCACTTCGTGCAATTCGTAGGCGATGCGATTGTTGAAATTCTCCCGCATTGGCCAATTCGCGGAAGTCATCCGCGGCATATTGTTCACCGCGAACTGGTGAACATTCATCGGTTGTGCGTAGAAGAGGACTGGCCTGCTCTTGTCGCTTCGCGCGTCTAGTGCAGCCTCGGTCTGCTGAATCGTGGAGCAGACCTCGAAGCGATTCCAGAGAGGCTTATCGCCATCGAGCCTGAGGATGTTGTCTGCGGGCGACAGAATCTGGCTCAGCACGGTGTCGTAGCTCAGGATCATTTGGTAGCCGTCAGCGTTCGCGAGCTTTTCCAGGCTGTTTACTTTGGAAAAAGGCTGCATGTAGTGGGCGTGCAGCAGCATCATGCCGGACCAGATTGCCGGCTCAGACAGCGTCGTTCCCGCGTACTGCGTATAAACATTGTGAACTGCAATGCTGTCGCGCGCAAAGGCGTCGAGATTGGGAGTGAAATCGACCTGTGGATTATAGGCGCCTAGATAGTCGGCCCGTACCGAATCAATGACGAAGATGAAAATATTGGGCAGCGGGCTTTTCGCAGGTACCAGCGGGTCGACCAGCCTGATGTCGGCCTTGGCTTCAGCCTCACGGATGTTTGTATATTCGCGCAAAATGCGGCAGAGATTGCCGCAAGACTCATACCGCACATTTCCCAGGATATGGTGCGCCATCTGAAACGAAATGTCGCTTTCAGCGTATCTGTCGAGAGCGCGGGCAATCTCGTCATCCGTCGATCCCAACGGCTTGGCCCAGAAGATTTCGGTCGCCTGCAATGCCTTGTACGAAAATCCTGCGACGAAAAGCACACCGAGAATCGTGGTCAAAGAATAATGGGCCCGTCGCGGCCACAGATGATAGACGCAAACGCCGAAAGCAATCCAGAACAGCAAGGTGAAGGAATGCTGCAGCACTCCGTTCCAATCGCCCCCTCCGATCACGGTGGGAAGTGCGACAGCAAAGGATGACAGGAGCAGAACCACACAGCAGAAAACCACCCGGCGGTTTCGCACTTGGTAGTTCCTGAATGGAAGAATCAGGGAACCCAGGAACAGCGTCAAGGTCGCCGATAGCATCGCCGCATAGAGATGCGCGGCAGGGCCTTCGAAACTCATGGCGTCGTTGAGGAAGCGGTACAGAACCAGCCATAGACCGGCAAAAATCAGCAGCCCGATGACAGTAAGCCGGGAAGTTGAAGGATGACGCGTTCGGGAACTGGCCAATCGGATGAGGTTCAAAGTGGAAACGGCAATGATTGCGACCAAGACATGCGAGAGCAGACTCCAGCCGGTGATCTCGAGTTTTCCCGCGCTGAGCGCGGCTCTCCACTCGAACAAGCGAGTTTCGGCGTAACGGTGTACAGCACTGCCGCCGATGTAGAGCCATGCAATGGCGATGGCGATCAGTATTGTGCTGGAATAAGGAAAAACTGCGATGTCATTTGCGTCATCGTTTTCCGGCCAATGCCGTTTTATGTCTCTGCCGGCTACGAGCATCGACGGGAGCAGTGCGATCAAGCTCCACACATATGCGGCCGAGTCGTTGTGAAGACCCGGTAGAACCGGCCGAAGCGCCATCGAACCCCCCGCCACCGCTAGTCCGCCGAAGACCGCATAAAACACAAAATCTCTTTTCTCGTGCCAATCCGCAAGCGCTACCCCAACCAGCGCCACGAAATAGAGCAACGCATGATGCTGCACGAACAAGGGCATCCAGTCATACGGAGGGGCCTTGATCAACGCGATGTAAGTGTAGGGAAGAAACGCCAGCAGGCAATACACGGACGTGAGAATCAGATAGATTCCCCAGAGCAGCTTTAGCAGAGTGTGAAGCCAGATGCGCACCAATGACGAGTCCTTCCAGGTAAATGTATTGTCGAATGGTTAGACCCGCCGCAGCAAGGTACCATGCGGGTAAGTACCGCGACGTATTATGACGAAAGTACCCTTCTGGTTTGCCCATATACTCGAAATAATCAGAGACTCAGCTAATCCCGAATTCGAGGAGAGGTGTGTGGCGACTTCAGGGCAGGGAATTCAGCGGTTCGCGTGGCAGCAGTCAAGCAAGTCAATCGCCCTCGCGTGTTCGCAGATGTTTCTCTTCGGACGCAATTTCATCAAGTTTCCCGCCATGCTGGGTTCGGTGATTCCCAGTTCGCGTTTCCTGGTGAATGATGTCTTATCGCAGGTCGACTGGCAGCGGGCGAGGGTCCTGGTTGAGTTTGGTCCCGGCGTGGGTACGATGACACGTGAAATTCTGAAGCGCATGCGCCCCGATGCCACACTCGTTGCCATCGAACTGAATCGCGAATTCGTGAGTTTTCTGCAAGCCGAGATTCCGGATCCGAGATTGCGCGTTGTCCATAACTCAGCCGCCAAGGTGCGGGAAGTATTGAACGAACTGGGACTGCATGAGGCCGATTACCTCATCTCGGGAATTCCCTACACCAATATGCCGGAAGCAATCCGACGCGAGATCATCGCCGAATCGAAGCAGGCGCTGGCTCCTCAAGGTGCAATGCTGATTTATCAGTTCACGCGCACAGTGCTGCCGTACCTGGAATCGAGCTTCTCCTCAGTCCGACAAGGTTTCCAGCCGCTCAATATTCTTCCCGCGCGAATCTTTCACTGCACTCAATAAGGGTTAAGACGACGTGCGCCGGGCGAAGGCGTAAAACACGGGTATCCCCGCTAGGATAACCCCGCATCCGAGTGCCGAGTTGCGCAGGTTTCCGGTGAAGGTGTAATAGAGCAGCGTTGCCGAGGCCAGCAGAAACAAGCTGGGAACAAAAGGGTATCCCCAGACGCGGTAGGGCCGGTGTGCATCGGGATTGAGTCGACGAAAAACGAAAATCGTGCTTCCGGCAATCATGTAGAAGAGCCACTCAGCGAAAATAGCCAGCGAGAAAAATTGGCGGAAGCTGCCACCCAGCAACAGCAAGATGACCGAAAGCGTCGCTTGTACCACGATTGCCGTGGAAGGCGTATGGAATCGGGGATGCACCTCCGCCAGAGCCGAGAAAAAATATCCGTCGCGCGCCACGGCAAAGGGAACGCGCGCGCCGCTCATGGTTGTTCCGTTTAGCGTGACCAGCATCGAAATCGCCATTCCCGCGGAAACGATCGCTGCACCGGTAGGTCCCCACACCATACCAATGGCGTCCGAAGCTGGACGCGGAGACACCGCGATTGCCGTAGCTGGCAGAACAAACTGTACGGCTGCATTCACCAGCATGTAGAGGACGCCAACCGTGGCAACTCCGGCGATCAAGGCGAACGGAATGTTGCGCTCGGGATCGCGGATTTCCTCCGAAACCATATTCAGGTCGTTCCATCCGTCGTAGGCCCAAAGCACGGCAACCAGCGTTGCCATGAATCCCGTTAGTCCGCCTTGGGCTGAGGCATAGCGTTCACTGAAGTGGCCCCAGCTTCCAGAGCTGAAACTGAATCCGACTCCCACGATTGCCAGAATGATCGCAACTTTCAGCAACGTGAAAATCAGCTGGAACTCTCCAGCCTTCTTGATTCCGATGTAATTCAGAAAGGAAATCAGAAGCGCGGCAGCGATGGCGACGATCTGACCAAAGGTGATGGCGAAGGGCCGTGCGATCGCAACATGGTTGAGGAATGCAAGAGCGGGAAACGTTCCGAGAATAAGCACAAATCCGGTGGTCACCGTCGCAATCGAAGCAGGCTTGGCGATAAGGAACCACGTCCAGGCATAAAGGAAAGCCGCCAGCGGACCGTATGCGTCGCGAACGTAGACATACTCCCCGCCGGCCTGCGGCTTCATCGCGCCTAGCTCGGCGTAGGTGAGCGCCCCAAACAGCGAAAGCAATCCGCCGACCAGCCACGCAAGATAGACCAGCTTTGCCGAGCCGACCGCCTGCATCATTTCGGCAGGAACCAGGAAGATTCCGCTGCCGATGATCGTGCCAACGACAATGGCCGTAGCATGGCTGAGGCCGAGCTCACGAAGAAGATGTGGAGAGGCGTCCTGCTTCATTTCGGAGTTGCAGTATACGTGAAGGGAGCGGTTTGTTTACCTGCAAACAAACTAACGACCAATCCCACACCCAGCGTGGTAAGTGTCCCGATCATTACGTACCACGTCCAGGGCACTGGCGTGCGGAGCCATAGGTAAAGTTCAACCACAAACCCGCACAGCATTCCCACCATGGCGCTGTTTTCGTTGACGCGGCGCGTGAGCACGCCGAGCAGGAAGACACCCAACAGAGCGCCGTACGCCACGGAGGCAATCTGCAAGCCCACTTCAACTACGCGTCCCACCTTGTGCAAAGACAGTATCGCCAAACCAAAGAGCACCAGCGCCCAAACAATGGTGGTGCCGCGCGAAATCCGCAGCCCTTGCGCCTCGCCAGTTTGTGGCTTGCGCTTGAGATAAAAGTCGACTACCGACGTCGAGGAGAGGGAATTCAGGGCCGCACTTAGATTCGACATTGCGGCGGCCAAAATGGCGGCAACCAGCAGACCTGAAATACCGTGCGGCATGCGGCTAACGATGAATTGGGGATAAATTCGGTCCGCGCGGCCAAATGCCGCCGAAGGCTGCTGGTAATACGCAAACAACATGACTCCAACCAGAAGAAAGAGCGCGAATTGCAACAGGATTGCAACGCCACTGCCCAATAGCGCGGCCACAGATTGTCGTTGGCTGCGAGCCGCCAATAAACGTTGCACGATCAGCTGGTCCGTGCCATGGCTCGCGGTGGTGAGAAAAGTTCCACCGATCACTCCTGCCCAAAACGTATAAGGCTTCCAGAAATCTGGGGTGAAATCGAAGACGCGCAGCTTATGACTGTGCGCGGCGATCGCGTGAATGGCAGGCCAGCCTCCAGGAACCAGGTGCAGAATGGTGAAAAGTCCTACCAGCGTTCCGCCAACATAGATGATCGTCTGCACCACGTCAGTCCAGATGACGGCGGCCAATCCGCCTTCGAAGGTGTAAATAAGGGTCAGGCCGGTGATGAGGGCAATCGAGGCGATTTCGCCCGTTCCGAGTGCGATCGCTACAACGATTGACACCGCGTAAACACGAACTCCTTCGGCGGCTGCGCGAGTGACGAGAAAGAGTCCCGCGGTCAGAGCACGTAAGCGCGAGCCAAACCGGCGCTCAATCAGTTCGTATGCGGTGAAAAGATCGCCGCGAAAATAGTGCGGCAGCAGCACCACGCTTATTACAATGCGTCCGACAAGGTAGCCCAGCACAACTTGAAGGAAGGTCAGATTCGTGTCGTAGGCCAGCCCGGGAATACTGATGATTGTGAGCGTGCTGGTCTCAGCCGCAACGATTGACAGCGCGATCGCCCACCAGGGAATGTTCCGGTCCGCCAGGAAATAATCTCGCAACGACCGCTGGCGCTTGCGAAAACGCAGGCCGAAGAGGGTGATCGCGACCAGGTAGAGCGCGATAATCGCGAGATCAAGCTGGTTCAGTCCCATGCGGGTCAACCCTTCCAATAAAGCCTATCGAGCTTTGGCTCAGCTGAATCGACTATCTCGAAGTGAGTATCTAGCTGAAAAACATCTTGCCGGGGCGTACTAGCGTGTCTACTTGGCAATTCATGCTGTGATAGAACTACCTCGATGGGTATTTTTCTTGGCATCGATGGCGGTGGCAGCAAGACTTCCTGCGAAATCGGCACGGAAAACACGGTGCTGGGCCGAGGATTCGGCGCGGGCAGCAATGTGGTGCGAGTTGGAGAGGACCAAGCTCGCACGTCGTTCCAAAACGCAATTCGCGAGGCCTGTGAGGAGGCCAAGGTAAGCCCGTCGCAGATCAGTCGAGCATGTGTAGGCATCGCAGGTGGCGCTCGCCCGGAGACGACGGAAATCATTCGCAAGATTGTGACTGATGTGGTTCCGGGTGAAATTGAAGTCGTCGGTGACATGGTCATTGCGATTGAGGCCGCGTCGGGAAGCGGTCCGGGAGTCGTGGTGATTGCGGGCACAGGTTCCATCGCCTATGGGCGAAATGCGGCAGGTCAGACGGCGCGCGCCGGAGGGTGGGGCTTCGCCATCTCTGACGAAGGTTCCGGGCACTGGATCGGACGGAGGGCGGTGAACGCCGCTATGCGCGCTTATGACGAAGGCCAATCCGCCCCTCTCCTTGAGGAAGCCGTGAAAGCCTGGGGAGTGAGTTCGCGCGAACAGATGATCCTGGTGGCCAACACATCTCCGCCCCCTGATTTTGCGGGGCTGTTTCCGGTAGTCGTGCGGGCATCGGAAGCGGGCGATCCCCTGGCAAGTGAGATTCTCATTCAGTCGGGTGCTGAACTTTCGCGCTTAGCGGAAATCGTCATTGACCGGCTGTTCCAAGGTGCCGAAAGTGTACCGGTGGCTATGTCGGGCGGCGTCTTTAGTAACTCCGCGCAGGTAAGGCAGGTTTTCTACAATAATCTGCGTTCCCGTCATCCCGGCGTCGCGCTGAACGCGACCATCGTCGATCCGGTCAAAGGTGCGCTGGAATTGGCGCGCAAAGCCGCTCGTCGCGGGGCCGGGGCGTAGGGATGGCTGCTAGCGTATGTCTTTTGATGATGCCCAATCTGTTGGCGCCCTAGATATCTGGGCTCACGACGCCGATGAGCTCAACGGCACAGCCACTGAAGACGAATTACTCGCCCTGCTTCAGCAAGCCGACCTTTCTCATGAAACAATCGAGCAACTAAGCAAAAGCGAGGCGGCGCGGAAGAGCCGAAAAGTCAAGCTTGCAATCGTATGTCACGCGAAAACGCCGCGCTATGTTTCGCTGGCGACGCTACGGCAGTTGTTCACCTTCGATCTAATGCAGGTCGCTCTTACTCCGGCCGTTGCGGGCGATCTCAAGAAGGCCGCGGAAGAAGCGCTGATCAATCGTCTCGAATCGATGACCCTGGGCGAAAGGCTCTCGCTGGCGCGCCGGGCTTCGGGTCGAATCGCTGGCACGCTGCTTTCAGATCCGGAAGTGCGGGTCATTCAGGAGGCGCTTGAGAACCCCAGGCTCACCGAAGTCTTGATCATCCGGGCGCTGAACCGTGATGGCACCCCGGCGCTGGTTCAAGCGATCTGCCATCACTCGAAGTGGTCACTTCGACGTGAGATTCGAATTGCCCTGCTTCGCAATCAACACACACCGGCAGTTCACGTAATCGAGTTCGCAAGGGACTTGCCGGCTTCCATGCTGGAAGACATTCTGCACGTTTCGCGTTTGCCAGAAAATCTCAAACTCCAAATTCGACAGCTCTGCAAACTACACTGGCACTCTCACTAATCTGTCATTTCGAGCGGAACGGAATCGTCCGCGTGCGGACGATCCCGTGAAGTCGAGAAAGCTGCTTCTCGCCTGAAGAGAACAGCAAGCCCCCTTCGACAGGCTCAGGGCAGGCCCTCGACTGCGCGAGATCTTTCGACCACGCTCCGCTCGGGATGACAATGCGTGAGAAAGTGTCTGGGCTGAACAGAAAACCTCAGCTGCGGCCAGAGACGGTCGCCGACCCTTTGTTTCGAAGGAGCTGAACCAACGCCTGATTCAAGCGGGTGCGAATGGCGGAGCGTTCCTGTGCCCGGGTGATGTAACGAACGTGAATCTCCATGCCCGCTGCGGTCGGCCGGAGCGTGACCGTGGGCGTCGACGAAACCGATTGAACGCGGTAATGGCCGGTGACATTCTGCCATTCTTTTTCTGCAGCTTTGGCGTTCTCTTCCGTTTCCTGGGTTACCGTCTGTTGAACTGCATCGATGAGCGCGTAGGGGTCTTGCCCAGCTGGCACGGCTAATTGCAATTCATCCCACAGCCATTGACCGCTGGTGGTGAAGTTAAAGAAATGGCCCTCGATGGCATAGCTATTCACGAACGCGACTTTTCTTCCGGTCGGATGGCCGGTAGTGGTCCAGTTTCCGGTCTCCAGGAGAACTGTGCGCAGCAGGTTGATCTCGATCACTTCGCCGGCCACGCCATTGATTTCAACCCAATCCCCCACCCGCAAACCGTTTTTCCCCATCAGGACGAACCAGCCAAAGAAGGCAACGATAAAATCTTTGCAAGCGACGGTGATGCCTGCCCCCGCGAATCCCAGGATGGTCGGCATCTGTTGCGGAACACCGAAAACCACCAGGAGAATAACGAGCACTCCGACGGCTTGAAT
>Ga0335081_10001039_pt1 | contig 44670 bp, 37 predicted proteins | sample Lox_Sample_35_FD_206713 | JGI IMG/M metagenome (GOLD analysis project Ga0335081, IMG submission 206713) | Soil microbial communities from Loxahatchee National Wildlife Refuge, Florida, United States - Lox_Sample_3.5 | ecosystem: Environmental > Terrestrial > Soil > Wetlands | place: USA... | reverse complement strand
GAAAATTGCTCGGACGAACCTTCGCGAAGAGATAGTCAAATTAAAACAGCAACCAGGCAAAAACATTTTGGTCGGCGGCGTCGATATTCCTTCACAACTTATCGAGCTTGGCCTGGTTGACGAATACCGTTTTGTCGTTTCGCCAATCATTGCGGGAGAAGGCAGACGGTTGTTGGAAGGCGCCAGCCTGCGGGAGAAATTGCACTTAAAGCTTGCCGAGTCGAAGAATTTCAAATCAGGATGTGTTGCGCTTCGTTGCTTGAAACACTGACGAGAAAAACCCGCGACCGCTGAGCGCAGGCGAGCGCAAGCCGTGTTAAAGGAGACGACATGAGAAAGATCAAGATCATCGAACACATCACGCTGGACGGCGTGATCCAGGCCCCCGGCGGGCGGGACGAAGACGGCGACTACCCCTACGGCGGATGGGCGGCGCCGCATGACGACCCCGCTGGGGGGGAGGCCATCGTCGCGGCCCAGGGCGAGACTTTCGATCTGCTGCGCGGCCGCCGGACCTACGATATCTTCAGCGGCTTTTGGCCGAAAGCGCCGAAAAGCCCGATGGCGGACAGTCTGAACGCAGCCACGAAATACGTCGCCACCCACAGGCCCGAGAGCCTTGCATGGGGACCCGCTGGAGAGCCTGGGAACGGATATCGTCGCGGGCATTCGCCGCATAAAGTCGAAGGAGGGGCCGCAGCTGATCGTCTGGGGCAGCTCGACGCTGACACCGGTGCTGCTCGAACACGAGCTGGCTGATGAGATCGTGCTGCTCGTCTTTCCGGTTCTGTTAGGCACTGGCAAACGCATCTTTGCGGATGGAACACCGCCGCGCGAACTCGCGCTCGTCGGCACGAAAGCCGTTTCCTCGGGCGTCATCATCAGCACCTACCGGCCCAACGGGCCTTTGCGGACCGGCTCCTTTGCCGACCTGATCTGACGCCCTTCGCCTGGTGCCCCCAGGTTCGGCCTTCTTTTGGCCTAACCTGGGATCAGGCAAGGCTGTGCTGCTGGTTCCCACCAACAGGAGAAGAACAATGAAATACGTCTGTTTCGGTTATTACGACAAGGCCAAATTCGATGGACTGCCCGAGGGCGAGCGAAACGCCCGCTTCGACACCTGCTTTGAATACGACGACCATCTTCGGGCCAACGGGCATTGGGCTGGTGGAGAAGCGCTTCAGCCTCCGGAAACCGCCTTGACCCTGCATTGGAAGAACGGCAAGGTCGCAACTACCGACGGGCCCTATGCGGAAACCAGGGAACAACTCGGCGGCATTCTCGTCCTTGAGGCGCGGGACATGAATCACGCTGTACAGCTCCTGGCGCAGCATCCGGCGCTGAAGTATGGCAACATTTTCGAGATTCGGCCAGCGGCGGAAATGAACGACATCATGAAGGCAAGTGAGCAGCGATCTGGGGAAGAGAAGTAACATTCTTGACTCGGCAGCTACCCTTAGACTCAATGTGCGTCGCTTCTTCCAAAATCTCATCGCGATCGCTTCCGAAGATCATGTAGTCGCCCTGATCGTCATAAAGCCTGGCGTTGATGCACTCAAGAACAAAGGAAAGAATCGGTGCTCGACTAGAAAATCCAGTTTGCGCTTTTCTCATCTCGTTATGCTCGAAAAAGAAGCATATCTAATCCGGCGAGCGATTTGTAGACAGTCAAGCTTTGTTGTATTTCAAACCGAGCTTTGACAGCACTGTAGCGGAAAAACCGGGTGCTCGATTCGAACGTAAGTTCTGACTTTTCAGGGCCCCCCGAAGGAGGCCGTGTGCATATCCACCCGTCACGGCCAGGCCAGGAGTAAACTGCTCGTCATGGAAAACAAGCCCGACCAAAACCTCTTTCGCGAAGTCCATCGCAAGGTGCAGGATCTCAGGGACAAGGCCCGTAAGAATCGCGACGATGCCGCACAACGCAGCCAGAAAGTTGCAGAGGATGAGGCAAACAAAGAGGGTTTTGACCGTCCCGCTGCCGTTCCGCAGTCGGAAGACGGATCCCAATGACGGAATCTCCATTCTGGTCTGGCGGTCTCCTCGCTGTTAAGGCCAGCAGACTCAACGCACATGCCTGAATCTTTTCGGCCCTGAATGCAATCCAAGACATATGGGAGCAAGCTCTCGCACGACATTTACCAAGCGCCAGAAAGAGCGTGCGCGCCAGGAGAAGCGGGCAGAGAAACTTCAGCGCAAAGCGGAGCGCAAGCAGCTCGGCGACAGCGACGTGGTGACTCCGGAGACGCAACCCGTTGCAGATCTGGTAGTAACGCACGACGAAGATGGGCAGCCGCAAGGCTTTGATTTCCACGATTTCGGAAAGTGATTCCGCAACATCCGCAACAGTAAGTTGGTGCGCCTCGAACACGGGTGCACTGTGATACAGTTCCAAGTAGACGCTATTGGCTACGGCCGCACGTAAGCGACATCTGATCCTCACTCGATCCGGTCTCCCGTCTTTCCTGCTTCCGTTTGATTCTCCAGCGCTAACAACAAATCGAGCGGCTTCGAAGTATCTTCGCGACTCGCCCGCCACCGTTTGATCCACGAACGAAACACTCGTCGGAAGAAACGCCAACGGCCTCCTCGCGAGACGCCTCTCCAAGAAAGAACAAATCGTTTTGACAAAATTTACAGACATGCCCTTGTCTGCTGGGCTCCAGCAGAAGTTGGCACACCTCCATTTCACGACCCCGACGCCGGTTCAGGCGTCCGCCATCCCTCCCGCGCTGGAAGGAAGAGATGTTCTCGCCACAGCGCAAACCGGTACAGGAAAGACTCTGGGGTTCCTGATTCCGGTGATCGAAAAGATGATGGCGCAGGAAAAGCATCGCCACGTCTCAACTCTAATCCTGGTTCCCACGCGCGAATTGGCGATGCAAGTCCATGAGGTTTACGAGAACTTGCGGGGACGGAAAGAACCCGCCGCCGCGCTGGTCATCGGCGGCACAAGCGAGCAACGGCAGATCCAGACCATCCGTAAGGGAGCCAACACCGTCGTGGCGACCCCGGGCCGACTGGAAGATTATCTGCGCCGGAAGCTGGTCGATCTGCGCAACGTAAGCACGCTTGTGCTTGACGAAGCCGATCGCATGCTCGATATGGGCTTTCTGCCCGCCATTCGACGCATCGTTGCGGCACTGCCTCGCCAGCGTCAGACGCTGTGCTTCTCGGCGACGCTGGAAGCTTCAGTCGCAAACCTCGTCAACGAGTATATGAACAAGCCCGTACGCGTGGCTTTGGGTTCTACCTCGAAGCCCGCAGATACGGTCGAGCTCCAGGCTTTCGAAGTGCCGCTGGCCGAAAAGTCGGACGTATTGCGTCGGCTTCTCTACGCAGAGAAGGGGCAAACGCTGATCTTCGCGCGTACCAAACGCGGCACCGAACGCCTGGCCAGGAACCTGGTACGCGACGGGTTTTCGGCAGCGATGATCCACGGCGATCGCAGCCAGTCACAGCGCATTGGTGCCCTGAATGGATTTGAGGAAGGCAAGTTCCAGGTGCTGGTGGCAACCGACGTAGCCTCGCGTGGAATTCACGTGAACAACGTTGCGCACGTCATCAACTACGACCTGCCGCAGATTCCGGAGGACTTCATCCATCGCGTGGGCCGCACCGGTCGCATGGGCTCAAGCGGGCGCGCCTCGACGTTAGCCTCAGGCGCGGAAATCGGTGAGTTGCGTTCGATGGAACGGGTGCTTAAGTTGAAGATGGTCCGCCGGCAGTCGGAAGACAGCACGCAAACCCGGCAACGGCCGATCCAGAACACCCTTCGAACGCGCACGCTGTCGCAGATGGCCGGCGAAGTATTCTCGTAAACTCTACCGAGTCCAGTGAAGCGTATAATCGGTCTATCAAGCCTGTTCGAGATGCATCGATGTGCCCTTCTCGGATGGCAGAAAGAAGCCACAATCTTCAACTCCCCTCACCCGTGCTCTCCTAACAGTATTTCCGAATGTTTTTCTTCGGTCCGCAGCATTCCGCTGTTATTCAAGGCAAGGGACAGCCGGCTTTAACGTGCGACTCACAAATCCTGAATCGCAAGCCGGAAGATTTCGCGAACCAGGCACCAACTGAAGGAGAACGATGAAACCCGAACTTCCAACTACTCCATCCGTGCCGGCGCAATCACTCGACCAGCTGTTGAATAGCGCGGTGGTGCTTAACTGGGATGCTGTAACCCAGTCATCGACACCCGGACGAGTCAGGGTCGAGTATCACATCGGAGCCGATGGCGCGTTGGAATACCTGAAACTTTGGAGTCACGCCCGGGAATATTGGAGCCTGGTCTGCGAGTACTCTGCACATCTCAGCTGGTCGGATGGACCACGCTTCTGCAATGGCTATCACTCACGCTCGCTATCGCGTCTGTTGCAATCCATCATGATGAACCAAAGGCTGTGCAGCCATGGCGGCAGGCCAAATACGAATGGAACGCTTGAAGTCAGTCCTCCGACCGCGGAAGACGTGGATAGCGCCAAGGTGCGGATCAGTGAGACCTTTCCGCCGATAGCTGCGGCTCGCGGACCCAGACGCGGCACTGAAGCTCTGTAGGCGCCCACGGTAAGGATGCGAATAATCATTTACTGCGGTTCGACCGGAAACGTGGCGCTGCTGGAAATTCTGCAGCGAGGGACCATATAAATGCTGCAATCACATAAACGAGCATTGCAAGAGATCAAGTCCGGCAGGCAGCGGGTTGCGAAGGCGAAAGAAGAGCGCGACAAGCTGAAAGCCAAGCTGAAGAAGGCACAGGCGCGGCTTGTAGCCGAAGAAGCACGGCTCAGAGCAAGTGAAGAGAAGCTGGAGAGCTAGTTGCGACCAATACTCGTGGCAGCAGGAACAGCGGCATTGCATCTGACATGACAAGCGCAAGAGGCTGATCTCGAGTGCATGCGAAATTGATTCCACCCCGGCCCATGATTGGCTGGAACAGGAACACGCAGCTCTGGTCGAAGTCCGAGGTCGCAGAAGATCCGTCGTTTGAGTCAGGCGCCTACCACCCGCAGGAGACATGATGCAGAACATTTTCGTAGCCAATCTCGCTGTCAATACGACGGAGCAAACGCTAAGGACCGCGTTCGAAGCATTCGGGCACGTGCTGACGGCGAAGGTTGTCATCGACCGGGACACCGGAGTACCGCGGGGATTTGCCTTTGTCGAAATGAGCAGTGACGCGGAAGCACAGGCAGCCATTGCCGGCCTGAATGGCAGCACAATCGACGGGCAGGTCGTCGGTGTTAATGAAGCGCGTCCAAAGCCGAAGGGCGGCAGAACCGCCAATCTTGAAATGCGTCGCCATCGCGAACACCAATACTGACCGACGACTTTGGGAGCGCATCCGCAAGATTACCTCTCGGCACGGACTTGACAGGTGCGCCCGCTACTGCGTGTGGAGGACAACAGATCGGATGTCGCCGAGCTGTGCTCAGTGACCTTATTATCGTCAGCGAATGGCGGTAGAGGTGCTTATTAGATGGTCCTACTTCCCAGAACCGACGGCTGGGGAACTTGCGATTTATGGGCAGCATGATGCTTGTTGCCGTTCTTCGATAAGTCGGGTGCCCAATTCACACATATCTCCCTGGACGTCAAGGCGTGCCACCTGGCCGGCTCAAATGGAATCTCGTTGCGGCGGAGGACCAAGATCACGTCCGAGATTTTGCAGCACAACTTGAGTGTCAGGCTTCAGTCCGGCGAGCTCTTCGATTTGCCCCACGATCCAGCGGGCTTCCTCCCGGTCAGCTATGCTGTCCGCAAGCCTGAGAGTGCGCCCGCTTCTGGTCGTCAATTGAATCATGTAAGACGCACTCCATGCGTTCGAGTTCTGCACTCCTGCCACCGCGTGAACGGATCCAATATCGCTGAATGGAATCTCAGCGGCGGTACCAGTGCTGAACATGCCCCGCCGCGAAATCAGTTTCCCGTTGCCAATGACAACGCGGGCCTTGCCAAACAGGCCCTGCATGCACCCATAGACGAGCAGCAGATCAAAACCCCCGAAAACGGCCGCAAACACCCACGGCGCGTTCGAATGTGCAAGGAAATAGACAATGGCCGTCCAGACTGCCATGAATAACAGGAGGAAAAGCGTCCGCCCAGGATTGCGAAATGCCGGAAAGTAGAACTCAGTCGCGCCCTGAGTGTTCGTGAGAACCACCACTTTCGGATGCGCGGGCGCGGGCACAGCGAGCGAGTCTGACACCAGCGCACCGGTTGCAAAGCGTGGGCCGAACTCCGGCACCCAATCCGCGCCATCTGCCGAGGCACTCGCCCGCGCTGCTTTCGCCGTCGACCGGAACACCGGGATTTCGAAGTCGTCGGAGTAATTCACTCCCGGCACGTCTGCTTGCGCGTGCAGCATCCACAGCACCTGATCCCTGGGCACGTCGTGATTCGTTTCGTAAGCTTCTTCCGGAATCTCGAACTCAACCGGAATAGAGGTGCCCACCGGACCGATCATCAGCGACGCCTGCGGCACATTCTTCTGCTGCTGCCAGAGCGGCACATTGCTGACGCTCTGCTGCTTGCCCGAACCAGTGACAATGCGGCGAATGCAGGAAAGGCGCAAATCGATCCCATGTTCGGCGGCGGTATCGAGACGCAGGTGAATCTGGCCGCTAATTCGTTTGCCGGGGGAAAAGGGCAGTGTCACGAATTCGAAGTATGTTTGGCCATAGCGCTGGCGTCGGAGGGTGGCTCGCAGGGCCCCTGCCAACAGAGCCGCCGGTATCAGACAAAGCCCAACCAACAAAAATATTTTGGGATCAGGGCTGCGCAGCAGAGGCGGTGCAGCGATCACCGCCATTGGTACAAAAAGCATGCTGGCCAGGACGACGCCGATCCACCAGCCGTACACGGTGTTGCGATGGGTGCTGAGGGCACGGCTCTCCGCCCAGTCGCTGCGCCACAACCATGGAGATTGCGGATTCGCGTCCTTAACTGCTGCATCCCGCTTCAGCCGGCGATAGCCATACACGGCCCCAAACATCAGCCCGGCGCCGATGATGGCGAACACCGAAGCGAAAATCGCGCCAGCTATGGGATTCGAGTTATTGTGCACGGAAGGAGCTGAGGTGAAAAAGGCAAAACTGGCATAGGCACCAAATGCAAAGAAGGGCAAGCCAAACAGGAACAGGACTAACGCGCCGGCTTTGGACGGTTGCGCCACGGCGCGATTATAAATCGCAGAATCGGCGGCGTGTCACAGCCTTCGAAGCCACTTGCCCGTTCTGTGGACTCTTCATCGCTGCGGGCACAACACGCAAGAGCGCCCAAGCCGACGGAACGGCGCACGGTGGGCACTTCCCCGGAGGACGGGTGGGGCCGACGCTGGAAATGCTCATATCCGAGATGCCTGTACACTTACGGCGAATCCATGACGAGGAAACTGGCCTGGCGCTCATCATCTTGCTGCCTGAGCGACAGCACACGCCCGAGTAGCGAAAATCGTTCTCCCGTGCAGGACTTCGTTGCGTGCTTCACACTCTGCTTTAAGGTCTACATGGGCGCCGGTTCACGAACGTTACCAACAGATCACTGCCCTTTTCGAGCAAGTACTCATTGTCGGCCGTAGTCCCTTATCCAGGGCTGCTGAAGATTGCAAGTGCTAGCTGATCCAGGATTCAATTCGACACCGGTGATTTCAAAATCGCAAACGACGCGGGCTCAGCTGACAGGCACATCGGAAGTTACTCAGAGTGATTCCCCGATGCGCTGAGACGTGATCTGATCTTGCTGCCGGCTGTGAATTTGCACGACTGTGTTGGCAAATCATATGTTCGTTATTTCTTCGCATCTCGACTGCCGTTGATTTCGTAGCGCTCACGCCTCAAACCTCCAGCATTTTTCAACGGATGTGCAGTAACTTTGGTGATTTTCCAAGTGACTGATTCTAAAGTGGGAAAGTTTGGTGGACCTGGTCGGGATCGAACCGACGACCTCTTCCATGCCATGGAAGCGCGCTCCCAGCTGCGCCACAGGCCCACTTCGCGGAGGGACGACGCTCAAGGCCAAGCGTCTGAAATATTTTCTACCAGCAGGACGGGGATAGTCAAACAATCGATGTGCCGCGCGAACGCTTTCCACGGCATCCTGGATGGGTACTTTGGCATTTGAATTTCCGGTTTCTGAGGCGTATAGTGAGGGCTACTGTTGTGTTTGGGTTGCGTCGCGAGTCCCGTCGTGACGGGTGAACCCGTGCAGATTCGGCGAAGCACACCGGTGGGCAACAGCCCACTTTTTATTTCCACCCCGTAATCCGCTGGCGCACGGCGAGTCCAGGTGGTAACGAGAGCCTGACGGGCGCTCTGTGTTCAGACGCCGGGAGCAGACAACGGAAAACGATGGCAGCCGGTCTGGAAAAAGTTCGGGAGATTGCCGAGCGTGTGGCGCGATCGAGCAGTGTGGAAGTGGTGGATGTCGAACTGCACGGAGGAGGCAAGTCCCGCATGTTGCGGATTTATATCGACAAGCCGGGCGGGGTAACACACGAGGACTGCGCCAGTTTCAGCCGCGAGGCAGGCACCATCTTTGACGTAGAAAACGCCGTTCCGGGCGGTACGTATTTGCTGGAAGTCTCATCACCCGGTCTGGATCGCAAGCTGTCGAAGGCGGAGGATTACCAGCGGTTCACCGGCAGCCTGATCAGGTTAATGACCCGCGATCCGGTGAATGGCAACCGGCATTTCGAAGGACGTCTGAAGGCGTTTGAGGATGGCCGGATTCGGCTGGAGCTGAGGCCGCAGAAGATGTCGAAGAAGCACCCCTCGGCAGAAGCGGGTGCGGAGATTGAGATCGATCTGAGGAATGTGGAGAAGGCGAACCTGGTCCCCGAGTTCTAACGAGGCCGCGAGCCGGCAGGCAATGAGCAGCCTGCCGCAAGCATGAAGGTGGCACGAATCTTATGGCGAGTGAACTGTACAACGTAATCGACGCTCTTAGCCGGGAGAAAGGCATCGACCCGCAGATCGTTGTGGGTGCGGTGGAGGATGCCATCGTCGTGGCCACCCGAAAGTACTACAAGACCCAGGAGAACCTGCGCGCCGAACTCGACAAGGAGACGGGACAGATCCGGGCTTACGCCGTGCGTTCGATTGTGGAGAACGCCGATCAGATCGAGGATCCCATCTCACAGATTTCGCTGGCCGATGCCCGGCGTATCGATCCCGCCGCGGAAGTCGGCGGCGAACTGCGCACTTACAAGCCGACCGAGGTGCTCGGGCGAATTGCGGCGCAGCTTGCCAAGCAGGTCATCTTCCAGAAGGTGCGGGAGGCCGAACGGGACACGGTGTACAACGAATACATTGGCCGCGTGGGCGAAATCATCAACGCCACGGTCAAGCGCACCGAGGGTCAGGACGTCATTGTCGACCTGGGCAAAGCGGAAGGCCGCATGCCGCGCAAGGAACAGTCGCGGCTGGAGTCGTTCGCTCCGGGCGAACGGGTGCGGGTGGTGATCGTGCGGGTGGAGAAGGCTTCCAAAGGGCCGCAGGTGGTAGTCTCACGCGCGGCCCCGGAACTGGTTACGCACCTGTTCCAGACCGAAGTACCCGAGATCTACGACAACACCGTGGTCATTCGCGCTATCGCCCGCGAGGCCGGCGAGCGCACCAAGATCGCGGTCATGTCGAAGGACAAGGACGTGGATCCGGTGGGCGCGTGCGTCGGCATGAAAGGCATGCGGGTGCAGTCCATCATCCGTGAGCTGCGCGGCGAGAAAATCGACATCATCGAGTATCACGAGGATCCGGTGGTCTTCGCGGAGAAGGCGTTGCAACCGGCGAAGGTCAGCCGGGTCACGGTGCTGGAAGGACAGGAAAAGCACCTGGAGGTGATCGTCGATGACAGCCAGCTGTCGCTGGCCATCGGCAAGAAGGGCCAGAACGTGCGCCTTGCCGCCAAACTGTTGGGCTGGAAGATCGACATCAAGAGCGAGGAAGAGAAGCGCCAGGAAGTTGAAGAGCAGATGCGCGGCATGATGGTTCCGCAGGCCACGCCGCTGGAGTCGGTGCCTGACCTGGAGCCGGGGATTATCGAGAAGCTGGTCGCGGCCGGCATCACCACCGTGGAAGCCGTGGCCGACATGACCCCCGAGCAGCTGGAAGAGGTTCCCGGCATCGGGCCGAAGACCGTAGAAAAAATCAGTATTGCGGTCAACAATTATTTTTCCAGCCTGGAGGGCGCAGAGGAAGCAGCCACAGACGTTACGGGTGAAGTGGCGGGCGAGGGTGCAGAGATCGTACCTGATGAGCCCGCTCCGGGCGAAGGTCTGCCGGGCAGCGATGAGACTCCTCTGCCGAAAGAGGCCGTGGTTGCCGAGGGTGGCGAGGAGAGCCCAGCCGCGGCGGATTCAGCCGGTCAGTCGGGCGATGACTTGGGGCTGAGCCAGCAGCCGCAGGCAACAGAAGATTCGGTTGCGGATCTGGTGGATAGCGGACAGTACTTCGAAGCCGAGGTGGTGGAGGGAGTCGAGAGTGCGCCTCCGGCCGACGAGGCCGAGCTAACGAGTCATGAGCGGCCGGCCAGCGAGCTTCAGGAAGAAAACGTGCCAGACGAGGAAAAGCCGGGCGAGCAACGTTCATAACGAGGACAGCCGGCGGCGGAAGCTGCCACAAACTACACCGTGAGGATGCTATGAAGGCGTAAGCGGGACAGAACATAACGGAGGAAACGGGGCGTAATGCAGCAGCAGCACAAGATTCGTGTCAATGATCTGGCGAGAGAACTCGAAGTAAAGAGCCGCGAGATCCTCGAAGTTCTTCTCAAGGTCGGCATCACGGAAAAGAAAACGCACTCCAGCTCGATCGAGGTGGATGAGGCGGAGCGCGTCAGGAAGTACTTCCACGAGCACGAGCCGGGCCCCAGCCGCGGCGCACGCGCCCCCGTAGCCACAGAAGAGTTCAAACCCAAGATCGATCTCTCCCACATCTCCAAACCGGGCGATGTGCTGAAAGCGATCACGCAGCGGGCGGCCCAGCCCGTACCTCCGCGTTCAAGCGCACCTCCCGCCGCCATGCGGCCGACCGTGGCGCCGCCATCGGCTGTGCCGCCGAAACCAGCCCCTTCAGCACCCTCTGCCGTGGCGTCGAGTGCGCAGCCGGCAACTCCGGTGGAGGCGCCACCGCCGCCTCGCCTGATCACACCGCCGGTGACGCGTCCACCCGCCCCGATCATTGCGCCGCCCAAGCCGCCGCAGCCTCCGAGACACACCGTTTCTGAGGCTGCAAAACGTGAGGCTCCAGTCGAAGGCAAGGCAGCCGTCCTTGAGCAGCCCACCGCGGAAGTTTCCGAGGCCGAGGCTCCAGCCGAGCAGACGCCTGCGGCTCACATTGCTCCACCTCCTCGTCCAGCTGCTCCTACACCGCCTTCGGCGCTTGAAGGAGTTCCCGGCGTGCCACCGCCTCCGCGTCCGGCACCGCCAATGCAGCCGGTCGCCGGCGCCTCAAGCACGCAAGCGGCGCGCCGGCTGATTGTTCCCCAAACTGGGCCGCGTCCGGTGTATCAGGCGCCCATCCGTTCGGCAGGAGCACAACCGCGGGCGGTGATGCCGGAACGTGGCAAGCCGATTTTCCAGAGGCCGCGTCCAGGAGTGGCGCCGGCCGGCCAGCCGCGGCCACCGGTGCGGCCTGGCGAGCGCCGGGGCCCGCATCCGACCCGCTCGGGAGCTCCGGGAATGCGTCCCGGATTTGGGGCCGGTCCGGGCATTGCGCCGCCTCCGCCGACCGGGCAGCGTCCGGCGGGACGTCCGGCGCGGCCGGGACAGCGTTACGTGCCACGTGGCGTGAAGGAAGGCCCCATGAAGGGCTTCGTTCCGCCCCCGCGGCTGTCGCTTTCCAGCGAGCCGCTGCCTATCACGCGCAGCATCACCATCCCTGAAGGCATCAGCGTGAAGGACCTGGCAGAAAAACTGGAAATTCGCGCGAAGGACCTCATTGCGCGTCTGCTGGCGCGCGGCGTCTTCGCCACCGTCAATCAGACGCTGGATTCGGATCTGGCAACCGAGATGGCCCGCCACTTCGGCGCCGATACGTCCGTCATCAGCTTCGAAGAGCAGCTTGCGAAGGATACGGTGACGGCCGAAGGCACCGGCGAAGAGGGCGGAGCGCAGGCGGTGCCTCGTCCGCCGGTGGTGACCATCATGGGTCATGTCGATCACGGCAAGACCAGTCTGCTGGACGCCATCCGTTCGACGAACGTTGCCGAAGGTGAAGCCGGCGGAATTACGCAGCACATCGGCGCCTACAAGGTGTCGATTACCGACCCGAACTCGCCCGCCTACGGCCGTGAGATCGTCTTCCTCGACACGCCCGGGCACGAAGCGTTTACCCGTATGCGCGCCCGCGGCTCCAAGGTCACTGACATCGTCGTGCTGGTGGTCGCCGCCGATGACGGTGTCATGCCCCAGACGCTGGAAGCCATCGATCACGCCAAGGCGGCGAACGTGCCCATCATCGTCGCGGTAAACAAGATCGACAAAGCCGATGCCTTGCCCGAGCGGGTGAAGAAGCAGTTGGCGGACCGCGGGCTGATGCCGGAGGACTGGGGCGGCAACACGGTGTTTGTCGAGGTTTCCGCCAAACAGAAGACCAATCTCAATCTGCTGATGGAGATGATCTGCCTGGTCGCCGATCTGCAGGACCTGAAGGCTGTGCCTGACCGGCTTGCCAGCGGCACGGTGCTGGAAGCCAAGCTCGACCGGGGACGCGGTCCGGTGGCAACGGTGCTGGTGCAGGGCGGCACGCTGCACAACAGCGATAATTTCGTGGTCGGCAACGTATTTGGCAAGGTGCGCGCGATGTTCAACGATCGCGGCGCGGCGCTGGAAGCGGCCGGCCCTTCGACTCCGGTGGAGATCCTTGGCCTCGAAGGACTGCCCCAGGCAGGCGATCAACTGGTGGCGGTTGCCGACCGCGAAAAGGCGCGCGGCATCTCCGAATACCGTGAAGCCAGGGCGCGGGAAGCGCAGTTGGCCAAGAGCTCAAGGGTGTCGCTGGAGGGTCTGGCGGAGCAGCTGAAGACCGCCGGTCAGAAGGAGCTCTCGATCATCCTCAAGGGCGATGTGCAGGGATCGGTGGAAGTGCTCAGCGATCTGCTGACCAGGCTTTCGAACGAGCGGGTGAAGATCACCATCATGCGCGCCAGCGTGGGAGCCATTACGGAGAGCGACGTGCTGCTGGCCTCGGCATCGAACGCCATCATCATCGGCTTCAATGTTCGGCCGGAGCGCAAGGCGCAGGAGCTGGCCGAACAGGAGAAAGTCGATATCCGCCTGCATTCGATCATTTACGAGCTGCAGGACGAGATCAAGCGCGCCATGACCGGCCTGCTGGAACCGATCGTCAAGGAAACCTATCTGGGACGCGCCGAGGTCCGCGATACGTTCCGCGTGCCGAAGGTCGGCACGGTTGCCGGCTGCTACGTCAGCGATGGGGTGATCAAGCGCGATGCCGAAGTGCGCCTGCTGCGCGACAACGTGGTGGTCTTCAAAGGCAAGATCGGCTCGGTGCGGCGCTTCAAGGAGGATGTCAGCGAGGTGCGCGCCGGAATGGAATGCGGCGTCTCAATCGCGAACTATGGCGACATCAAGGTCGGCGACGCCATCGAGGTTTTCGTTACCGAGCAGGTTGCCGCCGAGGCCTTTGTGTAGGAGCAGTTGTCAGCGAATCAGCTGACAAGAGTCGAATTCGCCACGTCCCGGAACTGAATCCTCCGCAGGGAGGAGCCGGTATCCGGGACTTTGCATAACAGGGCTTCTCCCAGGCCGGGCGAAGGAATAAGAGATGATCGCGTATCTCATCCTGGAGATCCGCATCGAGGGCGCGCGCTCGCTCAAGGACAAGCGCCAGGTGGTGCGCAGCGTGAAAGACGGACTGCGGCGCCACTTCAATGTCGCCGTTGCTGAACTCGACGCCAGCAATGCCTGGCAGAGCGCCACCCTGGGCGTGGTCAGCATCTCCGATTCCCGCGATTATCTCGCGGGTCTGATGCAGAATGTGGAGCGGCACGCGATGCGGCTGGCCAATAACGGTGGCGGCGAGATCACGGACTCATTTCTGGATTTTCTTCCCGAAGCGGAATTCGGCGCTCATTTGACCGGGGAATCGTGATGATTGTCACCGCCAATTTGACAAACAGGCGTATGCTCTAACGTTCCTCCTTCTCTTGGCAGGCAGTCGGGATTATGGAGAACAGGGGACAGAAACATCATCGCGAACGCCTGCAGCAGACACTGCGGGAGGAGCTGGCCGCTCTGGTGGAGGGTGAGCTGGGCGACCCGCGCATTGGTCTGGTGAGCGTCAGCGAGGTTCATCTGACGCCGGATGGAAAGACGGCGCGCGTCTTCGTGGCAGCGCCGGGCAGCGATGAGGAGGCAGAGCGAAGCCTCGAAGGTCTCAATGCAGCCCGCGGCTACATTCGCCACGAACTGACCAGCCGCCTGGGGGTGCGGCAGGCCCCCGAGGTTTTTTTCGTGCTGGACCGCTCCGAACAGTACGGCGGACGGATTGAAGAGCTGCTGCAGCGCATTCAGAAGAGAAAACGGTAAGTAGAAACCAGGGCCACGCGAATGCTGGACGAAGTACTTAGCCAAATCGAACGAAGGCGGTCGTTCATTCTTACTTCGCACGCCCGGCCGGATGGAGACGCGGTGGGGTCGACGCTGGCATGCGCGCAGATTCTGCGCAGCATGGGCAAGCAGGCGAGCGTGGTGCTCAGCGACGGTGTTCCCGGTGTCTACACGCCGCTCCCCTTCACCGAATCCGTGCTGCACCATACCGAGGAGGCGCCGGCAGCGGAGGCGGTGATCATCCTGGAATGCGACAGCGTGCAGCGCACGCGGCTGAGCGGGCTGGAGCGGCATTACCTCATCAACATCGATCATCACGCCACGGCGCGTCCTTTTGCGGACGTCAACTGGATCGATCCCGACGCCTGCGCTACGGCAGAGATGATCTTCCGCCTGGCGCGCGAAGCGGGGGTCAGAATTTCGCCCGAGGTCGCCACCTGCCTGTACACGGCGGTGCTTACGGACACCGGTTCCTTCTGCTTTCAGGGCACCAGCGAGCGGACCTTCGCTCTGGCGCAGGAACTGGTGCGCTGCGGCGCCGATCCGGTGCGGATTGCCCATAACGTGTATTTTTCGACGCACATCTCCAAGATGCGCCTGTTGGGGGCCGCTCTCAGCACTCTGCACCGCGACGGAACCCTGGTGTGGATGTATGTGGACCGCACGACCATGGAACGTTGCGAGGCCACGGAGGAGGACTGCGAAGGGCTGGTGAACTATGCGCTGGCCATACATGGCGTGGAGGTAGCGCTGTTCTTCCGCGAGCAGCCCGAAGGCAACTTCCGGGTAAGTCTGCGCAGCAAGGGGCTGGTGAACGTGGCAGCCGTCGCCGCGGCGTTCGGCGGCGGAGGGCACGAATGCGCCAGCGGGTGCGCCGTGGCGGGACCGCTTTCGGTGGCGACCGAGCGCCTGCTGGCGCAACTTCGCATCCGCGGATATCAGGGGCGCGTGCAATAGGCTTGCGACCCACTCCCATACTCGGCGACCGCGCGCGCCGCTCCACCGACGCTCTTGCTCTGCTCGCATTCTGCGGATTTCTGTTTCTGGTTGGACTGCAAACTGTCGGTCTGGTGGGCGCCGACGAGCCGCGCTACGCGCAGATCGCGCGCGAGATGCTGGCGCGCCACGACTGGGTGACGCCGGTTCTGTTCGGCAATCCGTGGCTGGAAAAGCCGCCGCTTTATTACTGGTGCGCCATGCTCGCGTACCAGGCTGCCAAAGGAGTCAGCGACACGGCGGCGCGATTGCCATCAGCAGTTCTGTCTTCCCTGCTGATCATCTTCATCTATGTCTGGGCGCGGCGGTTCCGGCCTGGCATGCAACTGGACGCGGCGCTGATCACCGCGTCTGCCGCCATGGTCATCGGCTTCGGCCGCAGCGCGTCAACCGACATGCCGCTGACGGTGATGTTCACCGTGGCCATGCTGTCCTGGTACGCCTGGCATGCCGGCCAGAAGCGGAGCTGGTTGCTCGGCTTCTACTTCTTTCTCGCGCTGGCAACGCTGGCGAAAGGACCGGTTGCGGTTCTGCTGGCGGCAGTCATCCTTGTGGCTTTCGCCGCGGTGCGCCGGGATAGACACTTACTCACGCGCACATTATGGCCGGCTGGAGTTGCGCTGTATCTGGTGGTGGCGGCGCCGTGGTTCATCGCAATGCAGCGCGCCAATCCCCAGTTCTTCCGCATGTTCTTTCTGCAGCAGAATCTGGAGCGGTTCACGAGCAACCTGTATCATCACCCGCAACCCTTCTGGTTTTACCTGCCGGTGGCCCTGCTGGGGCTGGTACCCTGGACGGTATTTGTGGTAGCCGCAGTGGTCGACGCCATTCGCGACTGGCGTTATTCCGCGGAGCAGGCGCCTGGCCAGGAAGATTTGCGCACGTATCTGACCTTGTGGCTGCTGCTCCCCATTGTGTTTTTTTCGTTTTCGCACTCCAAGCTGCCGGGATACATCCTGCCGGCGATTCCGGCAGCGACGATCCTGCTGGCGGATTTTATCCTGCGTCGCGAGCAGGACGGGAGCATGCCGGCGGTGTGGACAATCCTGCTGCACGCCATGCTCTGCGCAGCGATGCTGGCGGCGGCATTTATTGTGCCTTTCAGGCTGCTGCATCTGGCATTGCCGCGGACCGTGATCATCGTGGCTGCTTCATTGGCTGTTGTGACCATCCTGATGCTCTGGTTCACGCTGCAGAACCAGGGCTATCGCGTGCTTCGTTTTGCCACGCTGGTGCCGGTGGTTATCGGCTTCGCGCTCATCCTCCGCGGCACGGCGCCGATGATCGACATCCTGCTTTCGCAACGGCCGGTAATAGCCACGTTACAGCAGACGGAACTCGGCCGGGTTCCCGACATCGCCGTTTACGACGTGCCTCCAGCCGTGCAGTACGGCTTGGCGTTCTACCGAAATCATCCGGTTGCCAACTACGAGCGCAACGAGATTCCCGCCGGAGCTCACATCGTGGTGGCCGCCAGTGGCACGAAGGCCGAACTGGAGTACCGGTTACCGGGGCGCAAGGTGATCAGGTTTGGCGGTTTTACGTGGCAGCGTCTGGATTTCTATATTGTCACCAAGGCAGGCAGCAGCCCTTAGCAGGCCGGAAGGGTCTTTCGATGGAGCCCCCGGAGGACGTCAAGGAAGCAACATTCCGGAGCGACCTTACGGTTCCCAGCCCTGCTCTCCCACCAGCGGCACAAATCGGCAGGGGTCATGTGTAGTGACGGAAATCTGGTCGCCTGATTTGCGCACCAGCTGGACCTGCTGCTCGAAGCGTGTGCCGACGGGCAGCACCAGGCGGCCGCCATCGGCCAGTTGGGCAATAAGGGTTTCGGGGACCCGGGGCGCGGCGGCTGCGACAAGAATCTTGTTGAACGGCGCCTGCTCCGGCAGTCCAAGGCTGCCATCGCCATGGACCACGTGCACATTCGCGTAGCCGAGCCCTTTCAGAATGTCACGCGCCCGGTCAGCGAGCTCGGCGTGACGTTCGATGGTCCACACTTCAGCTGCCAGTTCGCCGAGAATCGCGGCCTGATAACCGGTGCCAGTGCCAATCTCGAGCGCGCGGTCCTCAGGGCGCACCTCCAGCAGTTCCACCATGGCGGCGACAATGTAAGGTTGCGAGATGGTCTGTCCGGCACCGATCGGCAGCGGGTAATCCCCGTAGGCACTCCCGATGGCGTCGTCGGCAATAAATGCCTCGCGTGGTACCCTGGCCATGGCGGCCAGCACACGCTCATCGCGAATACCGCGCGAGCGCAGCTGCTCCTCGACCATGCGGGCACGCTGCTTCTCCAGGCTTTCCTGTTGACCGTTGTTGAAGAAGCGGGAGAACACGGGAGATCAGGTAACGGCGAATTCCCTCAGCAGCCGAAGCCACAATCATTTTACTGGCGGGCGGCCTGGAGGGCCGCGCTCCTTTCAGCAGGCCGAGGGAATGAGAGTTTACCTGGCTTTGACGTCAGGGTCAGTCTTCAGTCGGCAACATGCTTCTCTTCGGTCTGCGGCGCAGTCTCCGCCGCCGGCACTGCCTCGCCATCCGGCTTCGATACTGGCGCCGTGCTGCGCACGACAGGTTTCGCGGGACGGATGGATTTCTCGAACGCGCCGATCTGCCAGATGTCCCGCGCGTACTCGGTGACGCAGCGGTCGCTGGAGAACCTCCCGATACGGGCGACGTTCAGCACGGCCTTGCGCCACCAGACGTCCTCGTCCAGGTACTCGCCATCGATCAGCTGCTGCGCCTCAACATAGCCCGGAAAGTCGGCAATATGGAAGTAGCGGTCGCCGCGATGGATCAGCTCGTCGAAGATCCAGCGAAACAGACCGTGCTCGTTGGGACAGAAGCGGTCTGACGCCAGCGCATCCATTACCTCACGAATGGCAGGGTCCCTCTCGTAATGCTCGCGGGAATTGTACAGGGCTTTCTGCTGCATATCGCGGATTTCTTCCGCGCGCAGGCCAAAGATGTAAATGTTGTCGGCGCCGACCTCTTCCGCTATCTCGATATTGGCCCCGTCCCAGGTGCCGATGGTGAGCGCGCCATTCATCGCCAGTTTCATGTTGCCGGTGCCCGAGGCTTCCATTCCCGCCATCGAAATCTGCTCGCTCAGCTCGGCTGCGGGGATGATGAGCTGGGCCAGCGACACGCGATAGTCCGGCAGAAAGGCGATCTTCATCACGTCGCGCGCCTTCTCGTCGTTATTCACCACGTCGGCGACGCTGTGAATCAGCTTGATGATCTGCTTGGCTGCCCAGTAGCCGGGAGCGGCCTTGCCGGCGAAGATATAGGTGCGCGGCACGCGCGGCATCTCGCCACGCTCGACAATGCCAAGATAGTCGTGGATGATGCCCATTACGTTCAGCAACTGGCGCTTGTATTCGTGAATTCGCTTGGTCTGGACGTCGAACATCGAATCCGGATCAATCGATACGCCGGTCAGGTCCTGGGTGATCCCCGCCAGCTTCAGCTTGTTCTGGCGCTTTACCTCGCGGAATGACTGGCGGAACTCCGGATCGTAGGCGAACGGCTCCAGATCGCGCAGCTTGCGCAAATCGGTGATCCACCGGTTGTCATCGAGGGTGCGGCTGATGAGATCGGTAAGCCCTTCGTTGGCCTTCATCAGCCAGCGGCGGGGAGCTACACCGTTGGTCTTGTTGGTGAAGCGCTCCGGCCAGACCTGCGCGAATTCCGGCGCCAGGGAGTGCACGATCAGATCGGTATGCAACTTTGAGACGCCATTGACCGCGTGACTGCCCGCGATACACAGATGGGCCATGCGCACCTGTTTCTCGTAGCCTTCCTCAATGATCGACATCCGGCGCAGTTTCTCTTCGTCGAGAAACGAGTATTGCCGCATCTGGCGCAGCAGCTCATGATTGATGTTGAAGATGATGAGCATGTGCCGGGGCAGGACTTTCTCCAGCAGCGGCACCGACCATTTCTCCAGCGCCTCCGGCAGCAGCGTGTGATTGGTATAGGCCAGCGTCTGGCCGGTGATCTCCCATGCCTGCTCCCAGGGCAGCCTCTCCTCATCGAGCAGAATGCGCATCAGCTCGGGGACGGCAAGGCTGGGATGGGTGTCATTCATCTGGATGGCGACCTTAGACGGCAGCAGCTCGATTTTGCTGTGCTGCTGGCGGAAGCGACGCATGATGTCTCCCATGGCGCAGGCGACCAGGAAATACTCCTGCACCAGGCGAAGCTCCTTGCCGCTCATCACCGAGTCCGACGGATACAGCACGCGCGAGATATTCTCGGACTGGATCTTCTGCTCCACGGCGCGGATGTAGTCGCCGCGGTTGAAGATCTCGATGTCGAATTCCTCGGAAGCGCGGGCGGTGAACAGCCGGAGCCAGTTCACGGTCTGGCCAAGGTATCCGACGATCGGCATATCGGTCGGTATGCCGACTACGATCTTCTGGTTCGACCAGGTCTGTTCCAGGCTATGTTCGACCTCGCGCGGCCCCTCCACCCGTCCGTAAAGGGGGATATTCACGGCTTCTTCCGGATGCTCGATCTGGAAGGGGGTGCCGTTGGCCTTCCAGCGATCGGGCTTCTCGCGCTGGAAGCCGTTGAAAATTTCCTGCTTGAAGAGCCCGTACTCGTAATCGATGCCATAGCCGAAACCCGGCATGCCAAGGGTGGCCATGGATTCCAGGAAGCAGGCGGCAAGACGGCCGAGGCCTCCGTTGCCCAGGCCGGCATCGTTCTCGCTGTCCAGCACCTCGTCGAGGCTGATGCCGAAGCTGGCAAGCACTTCCCGGCACAGCTCCTCCAGACGCAGATTGGAGATGTTGTCGCCCAGCGAGCGTCCCATCAGGAACTCCATGCACAGGTAGTAGAGGCGCTTGGAATTTTTGTGACGGTAGCGGGACTCGGTTTCCAGCATGCGATCGACAATGCGATCGCGGATGGCAAGGGATACGGGCTTGAGATAATCGGCGGGCTTCAGCTCCGAGGTGGGCCGGACCAGGGTGTAGCGGACATGACGCAGTATGGCCTCGCGCAACACTTCCGCGGGCCGGATCTGCGAGAGAAATTCAGGGGATGACATAGAAATGGGGGCCCGTCCGCTCCAAACGAACTATCTCCCGGAGAGCTATTCCCTGCCGCAGTGATTGTCCCGGAAGGGTAATGGCTCCGCGGGCATGCCGCCGCCGTTAGCAGACGCAGACCTGACCGCATCTCTCCGTTAGCCCATTAACGACTGCTCCCGTCATTCTACTGCTAAAACTCGCCCCGGGAACACCGTGTTGCGGACCCCCAGGTGGCGGTCAGCCACAGGACCCGGCGTAAACTCAGCAATACTGATTAAGATGCGCCTGCACGCCAGACTGTTGACATTCGAGACGCGGGTCGCGATCTGCGCATCGGTCTCTCTGGTGGCACTGGCGGTCTCGTGGCTTCTGGCCCTCATCAGCGATCGTGCGGAATGCTGGTGGCTGGTAAGGATTTCGACCGGGATAGCGGCGCTTTGCGCCATCGTCCTGGTGGTCGTAAACATCGCCCTGTACGGCTGACGGCCGACGGCAGGTGACCGCGCCATCTAATCGCGATCGTGATGCTCCCCGGCGGCAAAGACCGTGTGCCGCGGTTTGGGCAGGCGAGCGTTACCTTTGGCCGCCCGCCAGAGGATGGCGTTGAGGATGTCGGCATCGGCGGCGTCAGCGTGGGAGAAATCCAGCCTCGACGACTGCTTCGCGCCGGGGGCGCCGGGTGTATTGGCCTGATAGATGGTGCCGTTGTTGCGATTGCGATAATCGGCCTCGAACGGCGGCTGGTCGCCTGCCCCAGTGAACATCGGCGCCATCACTGGCGCGTAGGCGTCATTCGCGTTCATGGGCGGAAGCCCCAGCAGCACCTCCATGGTGTGGACCATGTTCACCGTGGTGTAGAACTCATGGTGAACCGCGGGCTGCTTTGCATTTCCCGGCGCGTACTTGCTGATGACCAGCGCGATGCTGCGATGCGCGTCGACATGGTCGGCGCCGTTCTGCGCGTCGTCTTCCAGGACGAAGATCGCCGTGTCATCCCAATACGGACTGTGCGACACCGCCTCGACCACGCGCCCCACCGCGAGATCGTTGTCGGCAAGGCACGCATAGGGCGACGGCATGCCGGGACGCGTGCCTGCCGTGTGGTCGTTGGGCAGTCGCAGCAGCACAAACTGCGGCAACTGCTCGCCCTGGCCAGTCTGCCGCGCCTTCACAAAGCCGCCGAACTCCCGGAGAAACTCGTCGGCGCGAAACTGGTCGGGGTAATCGAGCTTGAAGTCGGCGTAGTCTGGATCGAAGTGGCCCTTCAGCTCCGGCTTGGTGGGCGTGTCGTAGGCGATCAGGGGAATGGTGTAGTGGTAAGTACTCCTGCCGCCGCCGAGGCTTGGCGGCAGCTCCTCGCCGGGCTTCACCTCCTGGCGCGCGCAGGGGGACGGATGTTCACCCAGCCCGCCAAGCGAGGGCGGATTGTCTTCGTCATTTTCCCGGCACCAGGTGGTGGTTACAAACTCGCCGTAGTGGCGATAGGTGAGATTGTGGCGCGCCAGGTTGCCCCATAGATATCCGGTCGCCGGCTGGTTGACGTCGGGAACGCCGGCGTTCATCGGAATGTAGTCGCCGGTCCAGCCCTCGTAGTCGTAGGTGCGCTCCTTGCCGCGATAGTTGATCTGCCAGGTCTTCTCGGTGTAGTCGCTGGTGATGGCCGAAGTGGACCAGACGTGGCCGTCACCTGAAACCTCGCCGCTGTCGTAGAAGTTGTCGAGCACGCCGAACTGGCGGGCCAGCTTGTGCTGGTTCGGTGTGATCCGCTCGCCATACATGACCAGCGAGGGATCGCCGTTGCCTTCGGGGATGTCGCCGAAAATCTGGTCGTAGGTGCGGTTCTCCTTGATGATGTAGATGACGTGGCGAATGGGATTGGAGCCGTGGGTGAACGTAACCTCGCCGGTGCGGCCGTCAATGCGATTGCTGCGCACAACTTCCGCCGTAAGCTTGTCGCGACGGCGCTCGGCATCGGCCAGACTCACGCGCGCGATCGAACCGTGCAGCATCGTCGCAATGTACTGATGCGGACCTTTTCCCGGCTGCCTGCCCCTGTCTGCCGCTACAGCATTGGGCCCGGTGCCCTGGCCCTTTCCGGTGGCAATCAGGAGTTCGTCTCCATGAACGGCAAGCGCGGTGGGATACCACTCGGTGGGAATGAAGTAGTCGAAATGTTTGGTCTCTTTGGGTTCTTCGGCCAGCACGGGACCAACAGAGCCCTCAACCAGCGGGTTCGGATCAGGAATCGGAAACACCTCGACCGCATCCGACGACGCATTCGCCACGTACAAAGCCTGCCGGTCTGCGGACTCCGCCAATGCCATGGGATAAGTTCCACCATAAGGCGAGAACAGGCGCGTATCGAGGTAGGTCTGAACATAGCTCTGCACGTAGTTCTCGCCCAGTCTAAACGCGGTCCTGATCCTTGCCACGGAATCGCCATTCGAGAGCGCCGCAAACAGCCAGCCTTCATCCGAACTTAACAACAGCGCCGTGGGATGCACCGACGCATCGATGTTGCTCGCGGGGATATTGCTCGCGTGCGGTCGCACGTCGATACGCTGGACGACTGTTCCGGACCGCAAATCCAGTTCCGCCACCGCCGAGCCGTTCCAGAGCGAGCACCAGGCGCGCGTGCCGTCGCGGTTCGTGACTACGGTGTACGGGAACTGCGAAGGTCTTAAAGTTCCGCGCGACAGATCGAAGCGCCGCAGCACTTTTCCGTCTTGCGCGTCGAGCAGAACTGCGTCGTCTGCCAGATTTTCGGCGACCAGCAGCTCGTCACTCTTGGCACCCTTGACCACAGCAACACCCGCCGGATACGGGGTCGCCATTCCCTTCGGCACAAACTTGGCCCCGTACGCGAAACGCTGTCCTTTTCCGAGCGGCACCAGCGGCAGCTTCAAAAATCGATCAGGAGTGATCGCGCCGTTCGCGAAGCTATATACTGCGATCCCGTTGCCGGTGTCGCCGGGAGCTTTGCCGTCCGGGTCGGTGATCGAAGCCATCGAGGCATACAGCTCGCGGCCGTCGCTGCTCCAGGCCAGGCCCAGGAAATACGTCTGTTTCGCATTCGGGCCGAGGCGCGGATCGGGAAAGTCGCGCAACTGGTTTGTCGCAAGATCCAGCAGCGCGATGGACTGCTGGTACTTCGCCTCGGCAGTGCCGTAGCCGTTGTTCAGGATGGCCAGATATTTGCCGTCGGAGCTGAGCGCCACCGCCGTGGGAAAGCTGTTGGTGCGTTGTGGCGCGCCGGGGGACGGAAGCTGCAATGTTTTGCCGGAGGGCAGCGGCAGCCGGGTGTTCGCCGGCTCCGATTGCCCGGCGGAAAGGGCTGCCGACGCGAGCAGGAACAGCAGAGCGGAAAAGGGGTGGCGCAACTTCAGCATGTCAGCCGCCGGCGGCCTGCTGCTTTATCTGCCGCGCCCGCTCGTAGACCTTCACGTACTCGCGGGACGAGTTGATCCACGAGTAGTCCTGCGCCATGCCGTTTTGCATCAGCACGTGCCAGGCATTCTGGTCGGCGCGATAGAGGGCGACGGCCGCGCGCAGGGCTTCCAGCATCACCTCGCCGCTGTATTCCCGGAATTTGAAACCTGTCCCCTTCAGAGTGCGCGGATCGAACTGTTCGACGGTGTCGTCCAACCCACCCGTCGCCCGCACCACCGGCACGGTACCGTAGCGCATGCTGTAAATCTGGTTCAGCCCGCACGGTTCATAGTGAGAAGGCATCAGATAGATGTCGCTGCCGGCCTCGATCTTGTGGGCGAGCGCCTCATCGTAGGCAATCTTCAGCCCGAACTTCTGCGGGTATTGCCGGGCCAGGCGGCGGAACATCTCTTCGTACTCGCGCTGGCCGCTGCCCAGGACGACCATGAAAAGGTCTTCCAGCGCCAGTCGGTCCGCCACCTGCTGGATGAGGTCAAAACCTTTCTGCGGGACGAAGCGCGAAACCATGCCCACCACCGGCAGGTGCGTGTCCGTCGCCAAACCGAACTGGTTCAGCAGGTCGGGCTTGCATTTCGCCTTGCCGCCAGGGTCCGCAGCCGAGTAGTGCGCGGCAATAAAGGGGTCCGTTTCGGGGTTCCAGGAAACATAATCGACCGCGTTGAGAATTCCGGCAATCGTGCTGCCCCGCGCCCGCAACACACCTTCCAGGCCGAAGCCGTACTCCGCCGTCTGGATCTCCTGACTGTAGCGGCGGCTCACGGTGGTAATGAAATCGGCCATGGAGATGGCACCCTTCAGAAAGTTCACCTTACCGTAGAATTCCAGTTTGGAGATGGTGAACAGGTCCCACGGCAGCATCAGCAGGGGCAGAATCTCGGGCGGGAAGAGTCCCTGATATCCCAGGTTATGAATGGTGAAGATACAGGGCGCAGCCGCAAACGCGGGATCTTCGTAATAGAGAGTTTTCAGAAGTATGGGAACCAGGGCGGTTTGCCAGTCGTGGCAGTGCAGGACGTCGGGCGCGCCCAGGACCTTTACCGCCTCCAGCACGGCGCGCGAGAAGAGGGCAAAGCGCTCGGCATTGTCGTGATAGTCGCCCAGCGAGGTACCGTAAAGTCCATCGCGGTCGAAGAAAGGCGGATAATCGATGAAATAGAATTGCACTCCCGAGCGCATGCCGCCATCGAGCACCGAACAGAAGCGGTAGCGGTCATCAAAAGGCACGGTGATGCTGGGAATGACGACGCGGGGGTTGTCCAGCGCGGTCTGCCGGTACAGGGGCAGAAAAACGGTAGCGCGGTGTCCCAGACTCACCAATGCCGGCGGCAAAGCTCCAATGACATCTGCGAGGCCACCGGTCTTTGAAAAGGGCACACACTCGGATGCCGCAAAGGCGATATGCATCGAACCTCTCCACGCCGCGATCCAGGCCCGCGTGGAACACGAAAACTGGGTGAGCTACGCTGAGAACAAGGTGAAAATGTCGAAACATCTGAGTCTAACTGCGAAGTCAAAAGAGGGTCAACGTGGTTAGGAGCGCGGCCAAAGGAGCGGGAGCGGACCGCAGCCCGAAACGTAAACCAAAGCTCGGGCAGCACTTTCTGCTCGATTCGGGAGCGGCGCACAGAATTGTCGATGCGCTGGGCGATATCTCCAGCCGTACGGTGATCGAAATCGGGCCGGGGCGAGGCGTGCTGACCGATCTGCTGGTCCTGCGGGCCAGGCGGGTGATCGGCATTGAACTGGACCGCGTGCTGGCGGCCCAGCTTCGCATGCGCTACGCGACCAGGAGCAACGTCGAGATACTGGAGTCGGATTTCGTCTCTGCAGAGTTTCCCTCCATCCTCGGACGCCGTCCTGGACCGCTGCATGATCTCCGTCCTACCCAGCCGGAGACGGTCGATGTGGTGGGCAACCTGCCGTACTACATCACTTCAGAGATCGTGCTGCGAATCCTGGAGCTGCACGCGAACATCGAGCGGGCAGTGATTATGGTGCAACGGGAGGTAGCCGACCGGATCACCGCCAGGGCAGGCACGCGCGACTACGGCCTGCTCTCGGCGACGGCGCAGTTGTTCGCGCGGGTCGAGAAGCTGTTCACGCTGCCGCCGGGGGCGTTCTCGCCTCCGCCGCGCGTGTATTCGACTGTGGTCCGGCTGACCATGGCCCCGCGTCTGGCGGAATTGCAGGTGGAGGAGGAGCCCTTTATCGCATTCCTGAAGCGGTCGTTTGCACAGAAGCGCAAGACGCTGGTCAACAACCTGCGCGGGCAATATGAGGAGGCGGCAATCCGCGCGGCCCTGAAATCCGGCGGGCTGCGCAGCGATGTGCGCGCGGAAGCCCTGCCGCTGGAGAAAGCGGCAGCCGTATATCGCGCGCTACGGAAGGCGTAAACTTGAGAGGGGCGATAGGACTGCTGCGTCTTCCTCTGCTGCAAACGCGAGCGCAACGGCGTAGATCTCCGGCAACTCTCGGGGCGGGACCGGAAGAGGCATTTCAAAGTGGCCTGAGTCACCACCGCGTAAACCTATGGCAACTGCTATCCGCCAACCCGCTGTTGCCGGCCGGTTTTACCCAGCCAATGCGCAACGCCTGCGCGCTGAAGTCGAGAGCTACACCGCGCCCGCAGGCGATGCGCGGAAACCGAAAATACACGCCCTGGGCTGCGTGGTTCCTCACGCCGGATACATGTATTCGGGACATGTTGCCGGGGCAGTGTATGGCCGGCTTGAACTGCCGCAGCGCGCGGTAATCCTCTGTCCGAACCATACCGGTGTTGGCGAACCTCTGGCCATCATGAGCGAAGGGGCCTGGCAGACGCCGCTGGGCGAGACGCCGGTTGACGAGGAGCTGGCAACGGAGCTGAAAACCGGCATGCCGCTGCTAACCGAGGATCCGGAGGCGCACCGTTACGAGCATGCCCTGGAAGTGCAGCTTCCGTTTCTGCAGGTGCTGGCGCCGGAATTCCGCTTTGTTCCCATCACCGTGGGCACGGGCAACTTCGAAGTGCTCAGCGCTCTGGGGACCGCGATAGGAAACACGCTTGCCGGGCAGGAGAGACCCTGGCTGGTAATTGCCTCCAGTGACATGAATCATTATGAGAGCGACAGGGTCACGCGGGTAAAGGACCGGCGGGCGATCGATCAGTTGCTGGCGCTGGATCCGCGCGGCTTGTATGACGTGGTGCGCGAAGGCAACATCAGCATGTGCGGCTACGGCCCGGCCGTGGTCATGCTGACCGCGGCGCGCAGGCTGGGGGCCTGCCGGGCGGAGCTGATTCGCTACGCGACTTCGGGGGACGTGTCGGGTGACAAAGATATGGTGGTTGGATACGCGGGAATCGCGGTGCATTGAGCAATGCCACCCGCTCCGGCTGCTGTCAAGTCCCGGCGCCCCTTATCGGCTTCCCGGCTTCTCGAGGAAATCATAGATTCGTGCCGCGATCTCCGCTGAAAACGCGGCATTGTAGTGCACCGAGTCGACGTACAGGTTTTCGTGCCTGTCCCGTTGCATGTCGGCGAGCCACAGGACGTCTGGCCCGAGAAGTCCCTGCTCCCTCAGGCCATTCATTACCGCATATCCGTACTTCGCGCGGATGAATCCGCCGAACTCGCTGTCGGAATGCAGAAACAAGTGGTAGCGGAGGTCGTAGTCGTACACGGGAATCGGCTGCCACACGAAGACCGTGCGTACGCCGAAGGCGGCAGCGGCCGCCTCGATCATCTTCCTGTTGGCCAGCCAGCGGGAGGTGACGCGCCCGAGCACGGTCGCGTCCGCGTAATCGGGAACCTTCTCTGGCGGAGCGGATGCGGCTGTCCCGCTCCAGCGGTTGCTCAGCCAGTGCGCAGCCCGCACCATAGGAAGACTGTTCAGCGGGTTCGACGCCGTCTCTCCATTCATGAAGCCGCGTAGCTCGGCGGTGAACTTCGGAACTCCGTCGGAAAAAATGAAGTCATTCAGCCCATCGATGAAGATGGCGACTGTGGGCACATGTCCGGCGCGAAGCAGTTGCTGAAACAGCGCCAGCTCCTGGGTGCTGATATAAGCCGGCCGTGCGAAGTTGTAAACCGCGAGCGGCGGGCGCGCGTTGCGTGCCGCGGCACATTGCTGCAGCCAGGAGGGAATGGTCTGGTCATCGGGAAGGTAGTAGCCGAACGCGGTGGAACCACCAAACAGAAAGACGTTGGTCGCTCCCGGTTGCGGCGGCCAGGGGGCCTGATTCTTCGAATAGCGAAAGCCGGCCGGGTCGATGTTGACGAAGCGGCCGCGGAAGGGCCGTTCACGAAAGCCCGTCAGCGGCTCATATTCGAATTCCCGATCGGCTCTCGGGGTTTCACGCAGCAGGTCACTGACGTCCTGCTCCCGCCATCCGGGATAGGCGGCCTGCAGCCTGCGCGGATCGTTATGCTGCGTGAAGTTGACGGCCGGGGCCGGCCGGGGTGCAGGATGTCTGAGGCGAAGGACAGCGTACAGCGCTAGGTTGAGGACGAGCAGCAGCAGTATCGCATTCAGCAGGCCGACCGCGGCCACGATATACCAGTGCTTCAGCCGGTTCCGCAGTCCGGCGGAGTGAGGCGACGATACATTGCGATCCTGTGCGAGTTTGGGCGCGTGGGTGGACAATTGCAGCAACTATAGCAGAAGGCCGCCTGCACGCACCTACACTGGACGTAAGCCTCTCAATCTGTCAGGCTGGATAATTATCCCAATTCCCCGGACGAAGAGCATTCATGGCCGAGTCTCCCATCACTGCGCGCAATCAGGATTTTGCCAGCTGGTACCAGGACGTCGTACTACAGGGCGACATGGCCGAGCCGGCCGAGATCGTCAAGGGCTGCATGGTCATCAAGGCCAATGGCTATGCGGTCTGGGAGCTGTTGCAGCGCGAGTTTGACGATCGCTTCAAGGCGACAGGCCACCAGAACTATTATTTCCCGCTGCTCATCCCGCAGAGTTTTCTGCACAAGGAAGCGGAGCACGTGGAAGGCTTCTCGCCGGAGCTGGCGGTGGTGACGGTGGCCGGCGGAAAGCAGCTTGAGGAACCGTACGTGCTGCGCCCGACGTCAGAGACCATCATCGGGCACTTCTTCGCCAAATGGATCAGGAGCTGGCGCGACCTGCCGGTGCTGGTGAACCAGTGGGCCAACATCATCCGCTGGGAGCTGCGCACCCGCATGTTCCTGCGTACCACCGAATTCCTGTGGCAGGAAGGGCACACGGCACACTCCAATCACGAAGAGGCCGTGGAGGAAGTGCTGCGCATGCTGGGCGTGTACGCCGACGTGGCCGAGAACGTAATGGCGATGCCGGTGATCAAAGGCCTGAAGACCCGGTCGGAAAAGTTCGCCGGCGCGCTGCAAAGTTACTCCATCGAGGCCATGATGCAGAACGGCTTCGCACTGCAGGCGGGCACCAGCCACGATCTGGGGCAGAACTTCGGCAAGGCGTTTAACGTGCAGTTCCAGAACAGCGAGGGGCAGCTGGATTACGTGTGGCAGACCAGTTGGGGGGTGAGCACGCGGCTGATTGGCGGGCTCATCATGAGCCACTCCGACGACAAAGGTCTGGTGCTGCCGCCGAAGCTGGCGCCGACCACGGCGGTGATGGTGCCCATCTATCGCAAGGATGAGGAAAAGGAGCGCGTACTGGAAGCCGCGCATCGCATCGCGAAGGGGGTTGGCGCGAAGGTCGACGACCGCGAGGGGCAGACCCCGGGGGCGAAGTTCTTCCATTGGGAGCGGCGCGGCGTGCCCCTCGTGCTGGAGCTGGGGCCGCGGGACCTGGCCGCAGGCAATGTGGTAGTGAAACGTCGCGACACCGGGACGAAAACGCCCATGCCGCAGGCCGAGCTTGCGTCGAAGCTGCCGTCGCTGCTGTGCGAAATGCAGAAGGCGATGTACGATGCGGCGAAACAGCGACTGAAAGCCAACACCGTGCTGGCGAACTCCATCGGAGAGGTGGAGTCGATCCTGAAGGACGCGACCGCCGAGAAGGGCGGCGGCAAGTTCGTCATGGCGCACGTCAAAGATGACCCGGCGTGCGACCAGCGCATGAAAGACTTCAAGGCAACGATCCGCTGTATCCCGCTGGTGGATGAGTACGATGGTGCGGGCAAATGTATTGTCACGGGAGAGCCGGTGGAGCGGCGGGTGGTGATCGCGAAAGCGTACTAGCCACAGCAGCCAGTGTGGCGTCCCAGATATTCGCGAAGAAACTTTGCGGATGATCAGCTCCAAAACCGCAGGGGCTAAAGCCCGCGTTTTCTTCGGCATCCCCGCGGCACGGCTGAAGCCGTGCCCTTTCAAGGATACTTGCACTTATGCTACGAATATGCGGACACCACACAGACTACCAGCGGTTAATCCGGTGGCGGACCCGATTTTGAGAGTCGAATGGGAATCTACGATTTTTCCGCTACGCTGAATAACGGCAAAGAAAGAAAACTCAGCGCCTACAAAGGCAAGGTGCTGCTCATTGTCAACACCGCCAGCCAATGCGGCTTCACGCCGCAATACAAAGGCCTGCAGGAGCTGTACGCGAAATACAAAGACCGCGGTTTTGAGCTGCTCGCGTTCCCCTGCGACCAGTTCGGCCATCAGGAGCCCGGCTCCGACGAGGAGATCCGATCGTTTTGCGAGCTGAACTATGAGGTCGGGTTCCCGCTCTTCTCAAAGATTGAGGTCAACGGCGAGGGCGCTCATCCGCTATACAAATTCCTGAAGAGCGAGAAAGGCGGGCTGCTGGGCGACTCCATCAAGTGGAACTTCACCAAGTTCCTCATCGACCGGCAGGGCAATGTGGTCGAGCGTTACGCGCCCATGACCGCTCCGGAAAGAATCGCACCGGACATCGAAAAGCAGCTGGCAAGAAAATAGCGTGCTCAGTATCCGGAATGCGCCCTGCCCGCGAAAAACTGCGCCGGCGCAGCACCATGTATCTTCCTGACGGCTACGGCTTGCCGTGCCCGTGTCGCTCGGGCAGGCCGAGGCGAGTGGCGGTGTCGTCTTCGAAGTCGAATTCGATGAGGACTGCCGGTTCGCTGCCGACCACGCGCCCGTCATGGCCGGCTTCGATGACGACCACCTGCGGCGCAACGTAGTCGCGGGTGCAGCCGTCCTGGAACTCCATATGGATGTGTCCACGGGCAAGGAAGCCGACATGCGTGTGCATGCAGGCGTCGGTGCCCACATGGGGCTTGATATCGCGTGCCCAGTGGAAGCCGGGAGGATAGATGGACCGTTTGACCCGGGCGTTTCCCGTGTGGACGATGTCGAGCTGGACTCCGCCGAGTTCGGTATGCTGGGCTCCGGCAATGGGTGCAAGTAGCGGGTCGGCAGCGTCCATCAGGATTTCCTCCTTCAACAGCAGCTTCAGCAAAAGACCTCAAGCCGCTGTGCGGGCATATTTTACAGTACGGCAGCGCGGTGCTGCGGCGAGTTCCCGCAGCCGCCGCAGGCGCGCAGGCAGCGGGGAGCACGCGATACCTGAGGAATGGGTGCGGCCCGTCATTGACCCCGGCTTCCCCAAAATGTTATAAAAACTCGCCTTTGTGTCGCGTTTCGGAGTCGGCTCCGAAATGCACACAAACTGGTGCAAGTGTTCCCGACGCGGCCAAGCCTCAACACTTCTGTCTTGAAGTGGAAGCGCGTTTCCGGGTTCCAGCGGGCCCATACACAGCCTCGCATCGCCGCGATTTTGCGAGCTGCGAGCTGTGCGCGCCCGGCCTGCTGGCAGGTCAATGATCTAAGGAAACGATCTGAGAGTGAAACAACCGTAACGTCATCATTCATGGGCGCCGCCCCGGCGCGCCCATCGGAGGAATTATATGTATACTTGGCTCGCCGCCCTGCGGCGGCTCTCGCCGGACGAGCCCATCGCGCCAAAACCGGGCGCAATGGGGACCCCGGTTTCAGTGAAAGGCGTCAGTAAATATCTCAGCGGCGTGCTCGCATTTCTCCTGCTGCATGCTTCCAGCGCCTTCGCCCAGCCTGAAGAGGGAGGCGGAGAAGCCAACCTGCGGGTCCCCGATCTCTCTTCTGTCAGCTTCCTCGGCATGAACGGCCACAACATTCTGCTGATCGGGCTGATCTTCTGCGCGCTCGGGCTGCTCTTCGGGTTGATGATTTACATGCAGCTCAAGAAGCTGCCGGTGCACCGCGCCATGCGCGAAATCTCCGAGCTCATCTATGAAACCTGCAAGACCTACCTGCAGACGCAGGGCAAGTTTCTCATCCTCCTCTGGGTCTTCATCGCGGCCGTAATCCTGGCCTACTTCGGATGGCTGAGGCCCATCAGCCCGGTAGGAGTGACGCTGCCTATCATTCTCGCGTTTAGTGTCATCGGCATTCTGGGCAGCTACGGTGTGGCGTGGTTCGGAATCCGCGTCAACACCTTCGCCAATTCGCGGACGGCGTTCGCCGGCCTGGGCGGCAAGCCATTCCCGTGCTACTCGATTCCGCTGCGCGCCGGCATGAGCATCGGCATGATGCTGATTTCAGTCGAGCTGCTCATCATGCTCTGCATCCTGCTGTTCGTGCCGGGCACCTACTCCGGCCCCTGCTTCATCGGTTTCGCCATCGGCGAGTCGCTGGGCGCGGCGGCGCTGCGTATCGCCGGCGGCATCTTCACCAAAATCGCCGACATCGGCTCCGATCTGATGAAGATCGTCTTCAAGATCAAGGAAGACGACGCGCGCAACCCCGGGGTCATCGCCGATTGCACCGGCGACAATGCGGGCGATTCGGTTGGCCCGACCGCCGACGGCTTTGAGACCTACGGCGTCACCGGTGTGGCGCTGATCACCTTCATCCTGCTGGGTGTGCGCAATCCTACCGTGCAGGTGCAGTTGCTGGTGTGGATCTTCATCATGCGCATCATGATGCTGGTGTCCAGCACGGTGGCGTACTTCCTGAACGAAGGCATCGCGAAGGGCCGCTACGGCAATGCCGACGAGATGAACTACGAGGCGCCGCTGACCTCGCTGGTGTGGCTAACCTCGATCATCTCCATCGTGCTGACCTTCATCGTGTCGAAACTGATTGTCCCCGATCTTGCGGGTGATACCTCGCAATGGTGGAAGCTGGCCATCATCATTTCCTGCGGCACCCTGGCTGGCGCCGTCATCCCGGAACTGGTAAAGGTCTTCACTTCCGTGGAGTCGCGCCACGTTAGGGAAGTGGTGACTTCGGCAGAGGAGGGCGGAGCGTCACTCGGTATTCTGTCGGGCTTCGTCGCCGGCAACTTCTCCGATTACTACCTGGGTCTCACCATGGTCTCGCTGATGTCGATCGGTTACTACGTGAGTACCTTTGGGCTTGGCGACCTGATGCTGGCGCCGGCGGTGTTTGCCTTCGGCCTGGTCGCCTTCGGCTTCCTCGGCATGGGGCCGGTGACCATCGCGGTCGACTCCTATGGGCCGGTGACGGACAACGCCCAGTCCATCTACGAGCTGTCGCTGATCGAGCAGGTGCCCGGTGTCAGCGCCGAGCTGCAGAAGGACTACAACATCAACGTTAATTTCGAGCGCGCGAAGCACCTGCTGGAAGCCAACGATGGCGCGGGCAACACCTTCAAGGCCACGGCGAAGCCGGTGCTGATCGGCACGGCAGTCGTGGGCGCGACCACCATGATCTTCTCCATCATCATGGCGCTCACCGGCGGGCTGACCCACGGACAGGAAAATCTCTCGCTGCTGCACGCGCCTTTTGTGCTCGGACTCATCAGCGGCGGCGCCATCATCTACTGGTTCACCGGCGCCTCCACCCAGGCGGTAACCACCGGCGCTTATCGGGCGGTGGAGTTCATCAAGGCCAACATCCGACTTGAGGGCGTCGAGAAGGCTTCGGTGAGCGACTCGAAGAAGGTGGTGCAAATCTGCACGCAGTACGCGCAGAAGGGCATGTTCAACATCTTTCTTGCGGTGTTCTTTGTGACCCTGGCGTTCGCGTTTGTCGAGCCGTTCTTCTTCATCGGCTACCTGATCTCGATTGCGGCGTTCGGTCTCTATCAGGCGATGTTCATGGCCAATGCCGGCGCGGCCTGGGACAACGCCAAGAAGATCGTCGAGGTCGAGCTGCAGCAGAAAGGAACCGAGCTCCACGATGCGACGGTCGTGGGCGATACTGTCGGCGACCCCTTCAAGGACACCTCCTCGGTGGCCATGAACCCCATCATCAAGTTCACCACGCTGTTCGGATTGCTGGCCGTGGAGCTGGCGGTGCAGCTCACCTCGACCAGCGGTTCGGGATTCAGCCATGTGCTGGCCGTGGCGTTTTTCCTGGTGTCCTTCTTCTTCATCTGGAAATCGTTCTACGGCATGCGGATTGTGAAGGCGAAAGCCTGATTCTGGGGCCGTTCCTCGCTGAACCGGGAGCGGCCAATTTTTCCCTATTGCGAAACCACCAATTGCGGCACTCCGCCGAGGATCGTCTGGCGGCAGCGGTTCACGCCGAACCAGTAGGCCAGCTCGCGATAATCGCTTGCCTCGAAGATGGCAATATCGGCGTCCTTGCCCGGTTCGAGACTTCCCTTCCTCTCCTGCAGCCGCAGCGCGCAGGCGCCGTTGTAGGTGGCGGCCGTGATCGCTTCGGCGGGCGACATCTTCATGTGGGTACAGGCCACGGAGAGGACGAATGGCATGGATGGCGTAGGCGCCGTGCCGGGGTTGTAGTCGGTGGCGAGCGCGACGGCTACGCCTGCATCGATCAGCTTGCGCGCAGGCGGAAAGGCTCCTGGTCCGAGGAAGTAGTTTGCCGCGGGAAGCAGGGTTGCAATTGTGTCCGTTGCCGCCAGCGCGGAAACATCGCCGTCGCTGACGAAGTCCATGTGATCGAGGGATGCCGGGTGGAGCTGAAGCAGCGGGCCGAGGTCCGTGGGCGTGAGCTGGCAGACGTGCGCCCGCAAACCCAGCCGATGTTCCATGGCGTTGCGCAAGATGCGCTGTGACTGTTCCGGAGTGAACGCTCCGCGTTCGCAGAAGACATCAACGAAGTCGGCCAGTTTGCCTCTCGCCGCCGCGGGGATCATCTCCTCGCAGACCACGCGGACGTACTCGTCAGGCTGGTCGCGATATTCCGGCGGGACCACATGTGCGCCCAGCAGCGTTGCAACCGCAGTTCCCTTCCATTGCCGCGATGCCTCGCGAATCGCCTCCAGCGATTTAATTTCCGCATCGAAGCTCAGCCCGTAGCCCGACTTCGCCTCAACCGCCGTCGTACCCTGGGCGGACATCTCACGCAGGGCGCGAAGAACGTGGACAACCAGTTCCTGTTTTGATGCTTCGCGAACTCCGAGCAGGCTGGCGCGAATGCCCCCGCCTGCCTGTGCGATCTCCTCGTAAGTCGCCCCCGCGATGCGCTTCTCGAAGTCAACAAGGCGCGGAGCGGTGAATACCGGATGGGTGTGCGAATCCACAAAGCCCGGCAGGACGACCTTGCCGCGGCAATCGATCTCCTCAAGCCGTCCGCGCTGCCGCCTGGCCAGATCATGCTTTGCGACTTCGTCGCTGGCTCCAACCGCGACGATCTTCGCTTCATCCACCAGCACCGCACCGTCTGTGACAATGCCGAGTTCCCGCATGCGCGCTCCGCGACGCGGAAGGTTGTTGCCGTTGCCCCGGAGTGTCAGAAGCTGTGTGGCGTGGGTGAGCAGCAGGGCCATGATGCCGTACCAGAGTATCTGCAGGAGAACCGGTTTTCCAGAATTGATTCGCGCCGGTAGTGGGTCAGTTTGAATAACGATGCGTCCCTTTCCGGCACCGGCGCGAATCGGGACGCCCAGATCCCTCGCTGCGCAAAAAAGCTTGCTCGGGATGACACTCAAACTGACCCAATACCTTCACGCCGATTTGGCGGCAGGACGCCAGGTTATGATCTATATTTTGACGAGGCAGATTTATCGTTACCGAGTCCTGGCGCCATGACAGCAACCGCTGAGGACCACAATCCTTGCATTCCCAGATCAAACTCGGACGTATTGGCGGCATCGCCATCGGGCTTCACTATAGCTGGTTCCTTATCGCCACGCTGATTGCGCTTTCGCTGGCGGGGCACTTCCACGTGGTCAAACCGGAATGGAGCGGCGTTGCCGTATGGTCGGCAGCGGTCATTACGGCTGTCCTCTTCTTCGTTGCCCTGCTTCTGCATGAACTGGCCCATTCCCTGGTGGCGAAAGCGCGGGGCCTGCGGGTCCGCGCCATCACGCTGTTCGCGCTCGGCGGCGTGTCGCAAATCGAATCCGAGGCCCCCAACGCGAAATCGGAGTTCTGGATCGCCATCGTAGGCCCGCTCACCAGCTTCGTGATCGGCCTGCTCTGCACGGGCATCGCGCGCCTCTGGGGATGGAATGCGGCCAGGGAGCCCGGCAACCCGGCGATTGCCGTGCTGCTGTGGCTCGGCTATATCAACATCGTGCTGGCTGCCTTCAACATGATTCCGGGGTACCCGCTGGATGGCGGACGCGTCCTGCGCTCGATTGTCTGGTGGATTACCGGCAATGCGGACCGCGCCACTCGCCTGGCCGCTCTGGTCGGACAGGGCGTGGCGTTCCTGTTCATTTTCTGGGGCGTCTACCGATTCTTTACGGGAGCGAATATTGGCGGGCTGTGGCTGGCGTTCATCGGCTGGTTTCTGCTCGACGCGGCGCGCAGCAGCTCCGCCCAGGTCGGGCTCATGTCCGCATTGCGCGATCGCCACGTGAGCGACATCATGGAACGCGATTGCACTACGGTGGAGGGGTATCTGAGCCTGCGCGATTTCGTCGACCACTACCTGCTGCACAGCGCGACGCGCTGTTATATCGTCGTCCAGGGAGAGCACATGGTGGGGCTCATCACGCCGGACGAGGTGAAGAAAGTGGGTCGTGACGAATGGAGCCAGACGGCAGTGCAAAGCATGATGCGGCCTCTCAGCCAGTTGCGCGTGGTTCCTCCCGACATGCCGGCCGACAGGGCCCTGCAGTTGATGACCCGCGAGGGGGTCAACGAGCTGGCGGTGGTTTCTGAAGGCAAACTGCAGGGAATTTTTTCGCTCGCACAGGTGTTCCGGTTTTTGCAGATTCATTCCGGATTGCGGGCGGCACCGCGGGGCAGCGCGGCATAGAACCATGCACCCGAGCACCAGGACCTGCGGCTGCCCGGCAATAGCGACAATACGACAGCTTCCTGTCCTGCTTCTGTTCTGGGCAGTGCTGCCCGCCTGGACACAGGCGGCTGCGCCGAACCATACCCCGTGGACCGAGCGGCAGAAGGCCGAGATGGCCGAACGTGTCCGCCGCGACTTTCAGCACGCATGGAGCGGCTACCGGCAATATGCCTGGGGGCATGATGAGCTGAAGCCGCTTTCGAAGAGCTATCGGGACTGGTACTCCATCACCTCACCTCGCGCAAACGCGGCGCGAGTTGGGGACCCCGACGGCACCCCGCTGCTGATGACGCCAGTGGATGCGCTGGACACCATGCTGCTGATGGGCCTGAACAATGATGCGAAAGAGGACCGTGAACTCATCGACCGGCAGCTTTCGTTCGACCGGGACATTTACGTCAAGAACTTCGAGATCACTATCCGCCTGCTGGGCGGCCTGCTCAGCAGCTATCAGCTCAGCGGCGACAAGAAGTTGCTGGTGCTGGCTGACGATCTGGGCACGCGCCTGCTGCCGGCGTTCAACTCGCCAACCGGCATGCCGTATATGTACGTCAATCTGAAGACGGGCGCCGTCAGGGGAGCCGAAAGCAATCCGGCGGAGATCGGATCGCTGCTGATCGAGTTCGGCACGCTGAGTAAGCTGACAGGCAAGGCGATGTACTACCAAAAAGCGAAGCGGGCGCTGGTGGCGCTTTATGACCGGCGCTCGCCCATTGGCCTGGTCGGCTCGACGATCGATGTCGAAACGGGCAGGTGGATCGACCCAACCAGTCACATCAGCGGCGGCATCGATTCGTACTACGAATATCTGCTGAAGTGTTCGATTCTGTTCCGGGACGGCGATTGCGAGCGGATGTGGCAAACCAGTATCGCCGCGCTGAACCGCTACGTTGCGGACCAGACGGCGGGCGGACTGTGGTACGCGCAGGTCGACATGAACACAGGCGCCCGGGTCTCCACGCGCTACGGCGCTCTGGACGCGTTTTTTCCCGCCGTTCTGGCGCTTTCCGGGGACCTGGAGCGCGCGAAGCGGCTTCAGGAATCGAGCTACAGGATGTGGACAACGTTCGGAGTCGAGCCGGAGGAGATCGACTACTCGAACATGAAAATCACTTCCCCGGGTTATGAGCTTCGTCCCGAGATCATTGAATCGACGTATTATCTGTACCGCTTCACCGGCGATTCCCGGTACCTGGATATGGGCAGGACGTTTGCGGATAGCCTGGAGAAGTATTGCCGGACCGACGTTGCATTTGCCGCGCTGCGCAATGTGGAGACGAAGGAGAAGCGTGACGCCATGGAGAGCTTCTTCCTGGCCGAGACCCTGAAGTATCTGTACCTGTTGTATGCGCCGGCCTCAACGGTTGACCTGAGCAAAGCGGTATTCAACACCGAGGGCCACCCCATGCAGAGAACATGGTGAGGCGGTTCTGACATCTAAGTGGAGCATGGCACTGGGAACACAGCAGAACGCAACCACGGTCAGCGCGGGCACGGGCGAGCGCAGCTATCGCGGACCGCTGGCGATGGTCACCACGCTGTTCTTCATGTGGGGTTTTCTGACCTGCCTCAATGACATTCTGGTCCCGCACCTGAAGTCGATCTTCGACCTGAACTACGCGGAAGTGATGCTGATCCAGTTCTGCTTTTTTTCGGCATACTTCGTGTTTTCGGTGCCATCGGGAAAAATCATCGAGCGGATCGGGTATCAGAAGATGATGGTTGCCGGACTGCTCATCATGGGGCTGGGCGCGCTGCTGTTCATTCCCGCGGCGAGCGCTCCGTCCTTTCCGCTGTTTCTGGCCGCGCTCATCATCCTTGCCGCCGGCATCACGGCGTTACAGGTGGCAGCCAACCCCTACGTCGCCGTGCTGGGACCGGCGCGCACCGCCTCCAGCCGGCTGAATCTGACGCAGGCGTTCAACTCGCTGGGCACGACGGTGGCGCCCTATTTTGGCGGACTACTGATCCTGGGCGCTGCGGCGGCGCCCAAGAGCGGACCTGAGCTGCTGACTATGTCGCCGGCGGCGCTGCACGCGTACCGGCTGCAGGAGGCTTCATCGGTAAAGCTGCCTTACCTGGTCATAGCCATTGCGCTGATTGTGCTGGGCGTGGTCATCGGAAAATTCCACCTGCCGCACATTCCCGAAGCCGAGGGCGGACATGCGGTCGCCCATGACAGCGTCCGGCACCACCGCAACCTGCTGCTGGGGACAGTCGCCATCTTCACCTACGTGGGCGCGGAAGTCGCGATCGGCAGTTTTCTGGTCAATTACATGAACCTGCCCGAAATCGGCAATCTGAGAGCGGATATCGCCGCCAAATACCTCTCGTTTTATTGGGGCGGCGCGATGTGCGGACGGTTCATCGGTTCGGCGGTGCTGCAGAAGGTGCCCACGCGGATTGTGCTCGGCTTCAATGCGATTGTGGCGGCGGCGCTGGTCTGCCTTTCCATGTCGAGCTTTGGACAGGCCGCGATGTGGGCACTGCTGGCGGTCGGATTTTTTAATTCGATCATGTTTCCCAGCATCTTCACGCTGGGGATTGAGGGGCTGGGACCGCTGACCGGAGAAGCCTCCGGCCTGCTGGTCATGGCGATCGTCGGCGGCGCGGTCATCCCGGAATTGCAGGGAGTGCTGGCCGACCATATCGGTCTGCACCATGCTTTCGTTCTGCCCGCATTGTGCTATCTCTACATTCTGTTCTTCGCCATGAAGGGACAGCCGCGCAGACGGGCAGAGAGGGTCTAGAACGGAGATTCCTCAGGCGATCACATCCTCTGCCGCAGAAGACGGACAATAACAGCAGAATTGAGGCGAGGCTGAAGAAGGAGTCCGGTGCCGGGAACCAAGCCACCGGGCGGATGGGATAGCAGAAACAGATATCGCGGAGGCGTTCGGTGCAGGTTCGCATCCGGTCCTCCGCGATCTGTTCGTCGACGCAAAAATCAGGCGACCCGGTCCTTCGCCGTGCCGCAACTGCGGCAACTGGCGGTAATATCCACGCGGTTGCGGCGAAGATGGTCCTCGAAGGCGGCCAAGCGGGCGTGCCGCTCAAGCCCGGAGTGATAAATATCGTCGGGATTGGTCAGGTGGTCACGCTGCGCCTCCGCTGGGCTGGAAGCCTCGAGGTCTTCTGCCTCTTCCGCGGCGAGCGTAGGTTTGTCCTGCGGCTGGAATGTGCCGGGAAGGCGAGAGTCCTCGGCTCTGGCGGCCAGACCTGAAGGTCGCATGCGCAGTTTGCCGGGCTCAGGACCCACGGCGGGAAATTTTCCCGCGAGTCTGTCCGGCGTGTACGCCTGGTCACCTGCTCCCGAGCCAACCGCGGGCGGCATCTGGCCGGCTTCGGGAGTAATGGTGTGAGTGCTGCCCTCTTTATGAAGGACAGGTCCGCCGGCCCAGGCTTCGCGATGCCGTCTGTCATAGTCATTCCACGCCGCTTCAGAGCGCACGGCATTTTCATCGTACTTTGGCAACGCCTCAATCTGTTTCCGCGAAATGTCGATGGCGAAATCGTCAGGATGATTTGCGGAGGAGCGAATACCGGCGGCGGGAACCAGAAACTTCCTGCTGCTTAACCAGCCGCCGGTGTCCACGACGGCGTATTGAATGACGGCGGTGGCATGATCGAAGATCACGTCGTCGATGGTTCCCAGCTTATCGTCGTTGGGACCGTAAAGGGTCGCACTCCGGACATCGTCCACACCGTCAGAGAAGCGGTAGTCACGCAGCATTCCGTAATGGGCCATGAAGCACTCCTCCCTGCTGAGATGCAAAGTAGGTGGGCCCTGCCGCCTTGCGGACGGCTGCCGGCGGCTGGCTGCAGTTGCAGTTGTGAGTACGCAGGCGGTGCAGCGCCGGCAGACCGGGCAACCAAAGGCGATGGCCGGGCGCGCGCTGCTAGCGAAGTTTCGCCTTCAGCCGTTCCCAGGTTGTAGGCAGCGATTCCGGCAGGACGCGCGTCTCGCCGATGACCGAGATGAAGTTGGCGTCGGCAACCCAGCGCGGCAGAGCGTGCATGTGGATGTGGCCGGCGATTCCCGCACCCGCGGCTTTTCCTATATTCATCCCGATGTTCACTCCGTCAGGATGGTAGAGATCGGCAAAAGCGCACTCCAGCCTGCGCGCCAGCGCCATCATCTCGATGGCCGCCGCTTCAGGGAGCTTATGAAGGCGATCAATGTGTTCATGGGGCACGATCATGCTATGCCCGCAGGTGTACGGGAAAGCATTCAGGACGATGAAGTTAAATTCGCCGCGATAAACGATGAGCGACCGTTCGTCATCGCCGGCCCGGAGCAGTTCGCAGAGGATGCAGCTTTGCCCGGTCGTGGAGGTATCGGCTGTGGTGACATAGGAATAGCGCCACGGGGTCCACAGATAGTCCATACGATGGCAGGGTAACATTCCATGTCAGCGCGCCCAAACCGTTGTACGGCCGTCACGCACAACGGTGATGGCGGGCACTGACCGTGAGATGAAAAATCGGAGAAAAGCCTGCAAAATCAGCATGAATCGGGGATGTGACGGTTTGACACTGCCCCAGGCGGTTGTTATAGTCGAAGAGTTCCCTGGAAGCGCAGTCCGCTCCATCGGATCCGGCCGCTGGGTTGTCCAAGACCGCCTTGAGCGGGACAATCATACCTGAAGATCAAGCCAGCAGTCCGTTTATCCCAGGCTCGCTGCACGCTTTCAAGGCGCGCGAGTGTGCGAACGTAACCCATGTCTTTTGAAGAAACCCCTAACGCTCCGACTACCCAGACGCAGGAAATCGGCACTGCCGAGCAGCCCCTGACCCAACCAGCTGAACAGCAGGAAACACCGCAAGCTGCGCAGCCGCAACCGCAGACCGCATCCCAGTCCCCGTCTCACAGCGAACCTTCACCCGGGCCCGGCGCCCGGCCGGCTACTCCGCGCTCCGACAAGGAGAGCACGGCGGAAGATTTCGCCAGCGCTCTGGAATCGTTCGAGCAGGAGCAGGCGCAGACGGAAGCCGCCCTGAACGAAGATCAGATTGTGACCGGGACGGTGCTGAAGGTCACGCAGCAGTTTGTTGTGGTGGACATCGGCTACAAGTCCGAGGGCGTGATTCCGGTGGCGGAATTCCAGGACCACGAAGGCAACGTTGCGGTGCAGCGCGGCGACGAAATCGCCGTCATGCGGGAGCCCGGCCACACCGAAGAGGGATACATCCATTTGTCGCACCAGAAGGCGCAGCGGCTGCGCGCCTGGGATGAGATCGAGAAGGCCTTCAACGACAAGGCGGCGGTGAAGGCGCGGGTGATCGACCGCATCAAGGGAGGTCTGACCGTCGATATTCTGGGAGCGCGCGCTTTCCTGCCCGGCTCACAGGTGGATCTGCGCCCGGTGCGCAACCTGGACGCCCTGAAGGGGCATGAGATCGAGATCCGGATCATCAAGCTGAACAAGAAGCGCGGCAACATTGTGGCTTCGCGCAAACAGCTGCTGGAAGAGGAGCAGTCAGAAAAACGCAGCCGGACCCTGGAGCAACTGCACGAAGACGCCATTCTGACCGGCACGGTAAAGAACCTGACCGACTACGGCGCGTTTGTGGACCTGGGCGGCATCGATGGCCTGCTGCACATCACCGACATGTCGTGGGGACGTCTGACCCATCCCCGAGACCTGGTGCAGGTGGGAGATCAGATTCAGGTGAAGGTGCTGAAGTTCGATCGCGAGAAGCAGCGGGTGTCGCTGGGCTTCAAGCAGCTCACGCCCGATCCCTGGCTGGATGCCGCGGAACGCTATCCGATCGGGGCGCATGTTCGCGGCCGGGTCATCAGCGTGACCGACTACGGCGCGTTCATCGAACTGGAACAGGGCATCGAAGGTTTGGTGCATGTCAGCGAGATGACATGGTCCAAGCGGATGAAGCACCCCTCGAAGCTGGTCGGCGTGGGCGACCAGGTGGAGGCGGTGGTGCTGAACGTGAACCCGGGCGAGCGGCGCATCAGCCTTGGCCTGAAGCAGCTGGAAACCAATCCGTGGGAGACGCTGCACGAGAAGTTCCCGGTGGGGACGGTGGTGGAAGGCAAGGTCCGCAACCTGACCGATTTCGGCGCCTTCGTCGAGATCGAGGACGGCATCGACGGCCTGGTACACGTCAGCAACCTGAGCTGGATCAAGCGGGTGAAACATCCCTCCGAGGTGCTGAAGAAGGGCGACCGGGTGAAGGCGGTGGTGCTGGCCATCGAGCCGGAGCAGCGCCGCCTGTCGCTGGGGGTGAAGCAGCTGCAGCCTGACATCTGGGACACGTTCTTCGGGCAGCACCGCGTGGGCGATGTGCTTCACGGTAAGGTGCTGCGCCTGGCGAGCTTCGGGGCCTTCGTCGAGATCGCCGACGGAGTCGAGGGGCTGTGCCACAACTCGGAAGCGGTGGATGCGCATGGCGCTCCCGTCAAGCTGGAGCCCGGCCAGGAACACGACTTCAAGATCATCAAGATGAATCCGGCGGAAAAAAAGGTGGGGCTCAGCATCCGGGCCGTTGGGGAAGAGGCCACGCGCTCCGATGTGGAAGCCTACAAGGCGCCGGCCGCGAGCTCCTCGGGAAGCGGCTCCACAATTGGCGAGTTCATGTCGTGGAAGCGCGCCAGCAACGAAAACAACTAGACTGCACCATGGCACACGAAAGAGGCCGCCTGAGGCGGCCTTTTATTTTGTTACTGAGCCGGCGGTGGACAGGATGCCCGGCTACTTGTTCATGTCAATCCTGAGATTGATGTTCGGCTTTTCGCGGTCGTCGAACTGGCTGAGGGTTTTGACGTTGCTCTTCCTGCCCTCTTTCTGCGCGTAAATCTCGTAATCCACATTGGACGAGAGCTCCGGGAAGCGATAGGTGCCGTCATTCTGGGCGATGTAAGTCTTGATGGCCAGGGTCTTGGTGTTCTTCAGATAGACGACAGCATTGGAAACTGGCTTGTCGCTTTTGTCGAGGACGGCTCCCGTCAGCAGGCGCGAGGTGTTGCGCGTTGCCTTGCGGTTGGGGCTCGAGGAAGAGCCGCCGCCCATGGGGATCTGGAACTGCGCGCTGCAGCTCACTGCGAGAACGAAAACCATAGCGTTACCGAGAAGCCATTTCATGCGATTTTCCTTCGAGCGTCAGCGTCGTGAGAGGTCCTCTCCGCTGAGATGCAGGCTAACGTCCTGCCGCTCATTATCGTGGATGTGCACAGTCGTCTGCGGTTTGGCCCGGCCCTTCGGAACCTTGATATCGGCCTGCACGATGTAATCCTGTTTAACCGACAGGGACACGCTGCGCGAACTCACCGTTCCGGTCGGAGACAAGCTGCCATTTCGCCTTCTTTTCCGCTGCCCTTCGGATCAGGATGGGAACGCCTGCCACAGGATGATCATCGGGTCCCCAGACGGTCCCATAAATCAGTGCGTAATCTGTTCGGGCTGAACTGCAGGAGTGGTGCGGCGACTGCATTATCGCCGGCTGCAGATGACCGCCTTGT
>Ga0335081_10001038_pt1 | contig 44694 bp, 45 predicted proteins | sample Lox_Sample_35_FD_206713 | JGI IMG/M metagenome (GOLD analysis project Ga0335081, IMG submission 206713) | Soil microbial communities from Loxahatchee National Wildlife Refuge, Florida, United States - Lox_Sample_3.5 | ecosystem: Environmental > Terrestrial > Soil > Wetlands | place: USA... | reverse complement strand
TCAACTATGGAATAAGGCGTTTGCCGAACTTCCGCTTGTAGAGCGAGACAGCTCCGCGACGAAGACAAGTCATGCGGTCAAACCCGCGAATATCAGAGTGATCAATCGTCGCCGATAGGTCCCGTCTCTGGTTATGCCCTGGAGCAATGACTGACAGTACCCTTTGAAAAAAGGGGGCGGGAAAACTATTTTCTCCTTGACAACTGTCAAACATATCAGTTGAAAGATAAAATATAGTTGCGAACCTGCGCTGTCTCAAGTATAATTTCGATGCGTAGATTGCGCTTTACTTTCCAATTTTAAATCGGTTAATTACAAACTGTATTTCCCTTGGGAGAGGTTACGGAGCTGGTGCCCGTCCCGGACTTCAAATCCGCTGTTTCCTGGCTTTCCTTTTTCATTATTTTTAAATAAAATCAATAAATTATCTTCTCACTTTTTTCTCTCCATACCCCGATTGTAACGATTTTTGTAACGATCGCGGGCATTCCATTTCCGAACTTCAACAATACTCGTTTAAAAAACATGACGAGTCCGGCCAGATGCTTCCGACCGTGTGCATCAATTCTGGCGCCGTCTATGAGATGATCACCAGCCAAAAAACATTTGGTTTACCTTCCTATGGATCGAATGCCGGCCCTCCTGGTGTCCACTGTACTGGAGTTATGGCCTGCCAGTCCACACCGTGATGAGAGTAAAACCGTTTATCTTCTGACCGAATGACAGCCTTCACGAGAGCACGCGAAATGTCCGCAAGCTTCACTCATTCAAGCTTACGTGCGTTCGGATCAACGCGAAGCTCATAAATTACCTCACCGTGCTGGCCGAGAAGAAGGGTGTCGGAAGATTGGTAAGCAACCTTGACGGTAGAAAATGATGGCGCGCCGAGAACCTCATCGTGCGCCAGGCATAATACGATTATGATGATAATCAGGCGCCGTATTATGTTCACTTTCACGACATTATGCTGTTCAATATTTCACAAATCTCTTACAGGCCGTTACGTAAGCGCTTACACGGCGCGTGTTCATGGCGCGACGATACCGCTCGTACCTTCGGGCCAGACACGCTTAAAATCGTTCACGTTCAAGGTCACTATGCGATCGGCCCCGGCCTTCTGCGCAGCCTTCACGATGAGAGCGTCATATACAGCGCCCCCGGAAAGCCCTATTTCGCTCAGGCGTCTGACGGTTGCAATATATTCGGAGGATGTAAGTGATACGATAGAAACATGAGGCTCAATACTTTCGTGGATAAGCCGCCATGCAAAACCCGGTGTGATCCTCGGACTGACCGGCAGGGTTGAGAGCACGGCGTAGAGTTCGGCGATGGTGTGCGAGGATATCACCAGTTCCGTTGATCTCGATTTCGCCTTTGCGAGCCACGGAAGCGCGCGCAGATGCTCTGGGTGCGGCTCCACGAGTGCGGCTACGAGCACCGAGGTGTCGAGCAGCGCTTTCATGATTTCTTCCCGGACGCAGCCTGCCTCAGCCGTTCTTCACGATGCGCCCGAACAGCGCCCCTGATATCTCCGGTCGCTGTCCCTGAGAAAACAAGGATGCCCTCTTTCACCATGAGCGGGGGTTCGTGTTCAACGGGTTTCAGCACGACCTCATTCCCTTTCTCGTCAATCTCAATTTCCGCCCCCGGCCGTAACCCCAGCCGATCCCGGATGTCCTTGGGGACCACTACTCGTCCGAAACGGTCCAGCGTTGTTTTCATGCCCACCTCCAATAATTGCCATTATATCATACCAATTGGCAATTATCAATAGCAATGGATAATATGCATCAACGTGTTCTGCGTAGCGGGTAACCCACGCGTTCATGTACATTTAGCGAAGGTACAGAATTAATTTTGTATCGTTGCATTTTTTGATAAGGTTTTCTGTCAACATTTCCTTGCTGCAGTCCGCGAGAGTTTCATCTTTTCGAAATTGTAGAATACTTCCTCTTTTGTTGGTTCCATTTTTCTAAACACATAAAGTTACAAGCTGAATTCCTTAGCGTTATACTATAAGTCCGTTTAGGCAGGACCTTCCCTTCGATCTCCCTCTAAAAAATATTTCTGGTTGACTGGCGGTATGTTTTTACTCCCTTCATAAAATTGTTCAATTGCTATGATTTAACGTCTTCGGAACAGAAAAGATATGCCGAGTATCAAGATAATCTGAATAAACCGTGATTCAGCACAAATATGGATTTATTCCTCATCTTCCAACTGATCTTTCAGTGCCTGGTCAAAAGTAATAATTTTACCGCCGTGCTTCCTTTGAAACATCGAGGCCTGCGTTTTGGAGGAAAATGCGACCCTGCTCGTGTAGCTCATCACGCCCGGGATATCACTCCCTTCGAGAAAGTATGCCTTGTCCGCGTCAAGTAATTTTCCGGTCAGGAAATCAGCCACCTTCACTCCTTTGATCCTATCCTTGTTCTGATTGATAACTTTGGCCGCGCAGGCAAGGCTGCAGGTCGATTTTGTCGTATCGTCATTGAAGAGAATTACAAGGCGGGTTTTTTCATACAGGTCCAGATACATGCCGCAGACGGCACAACTCTCCCTTTCAGCGGTGTGCGCACTGGCATAAATGCCGGTTACAAGAAGAGTTGTAATAATCAGGGATGCTGTCTTTCGGATGATATCGTTCAAATGTTCCCCCACCTGTATCTAGTCCCGCCTACTTCTACCTTTACATTTTTTGTTCCATGTTTTCTGGATCTTTTGCCCTTCTCTTGAGAGCGGCTTCATAGTCATAGATAGTTCCGCCGAAACCCTTCTTGAACATTTCAGCCTGTTTCTTCGAGCCGAAAGCAATCCAGCTCGGAGCACAGGAAGGCACCGCTTTGCTCTTATACAGATACACCGCCTTCTCAGCGCCTAGCCACTCTCCGGTAATGAAGTCCCTTGTTTTCGCCGACTGAACCTTGTCCATTTCTTTTGCCATGACCCAGAGCCCGCAGTGCGGGCAGCAATAGGAAACTTCTTCTCCCGTCTTCATGGTAACAACAAATGTGGTATTCTGATGATCGGCAATCGACATCCCGCAGGCCGGGCATTTATCCTGCGCTGTCGCTACTCCTGCGGCAACAAGGATGAGCAACACTGCTAATGCTATCACAACTGTTTTAGCGTTTTTCATGAACCCTCCTTTTAGAGTAAGACAGCATCCCTGATTGACTAAGCTTATCACAAATTCACCAAAAGCATGTTAATGGACTTCTTTGGTCAGATCTTCCCGCGCAGCAGCAAGGGCTTCGTCCCAGGAAACGATTTTTCCGCCATAAGCTGCGATGAATTTATCGGCAGCATCCTTTGACGCGAAGGCCCACTTGGCGCGTTTTGTCATCACACCACCTTTTTTGCCGCCCAAGACCCAGACTGCCTTTTCAGCGTCAATCAGCGTCCGGGTATTGCGGTCGGCAACGAGAAGAGCCTTCACCTTGCGTCCCTGATGCGCATCCATTTCGATGAGAGCACAGTGGAGGCTGCAGACCCCTACTTCGGTTCCGTCCTCGTACTGGATCAGCATTCTGCTGAATCCATAGGCCTTTCTATCCATGCCGCAGTAGGCACAGTAGCGGTGAATATCGATGTCGGACTGAGCCAAGGCGGACATTCCGGGAATGTTACATAGGATCATGATAAAGAGGATTGATGCGGTATGTTTCAGCTTCATTGATCTGAACTCCTTCAGAAATAAATTCGTCGGACTACGGCAGGTTTGCAAGTATGGCCTGAAGCCGTGTACCATCCTTGTAATCCTCGTTCATTCGTACTACACCATTCTTATCCATGACAACCGTGGTTCCCATCGTAGCCTGGTACAAGTTCAGAACTGATTGTTGGGTGTCCGCTAGCACGATGAAGCCCGACCCTGTATACCCAGCCGCGACTTCCCAGGAGAGTGCCTCAGCAACAGATGCACAGGTATAGTCTACGACATAAAAGCGAACATTTGGAAAGGCGGGAATCACGGAAGTGCGCAAGTTGTCAAGATGACCTTCGCATATGGGGCACCACTCCATGGCGAAGTATAAGACAACTCCCTGATTGGATGGAATCACGGATGAAAGAGTAAAGTTGTTTCCAAGAGTGTCGAAAAGTGTAAAATTCGGCGCATTCTGACCGACGGCGGGCCCGACCGTTCCCGGCTGCTCGGGAGGACGTTTATCGCTGCCTGATGGATTGAGATCGTTCATGTTGCCGCATCCGGCAAAGAGCACTACAATCAGCAGGAACGCACGCATCTTACCTGAACCCATAGCTGACTCCTACAGTATAGATTTCAGTTGCCGGAAAGTTATTGCCCCACCCGCTGCGTCGTACGGCACTGTTCCACGAAATCCGGATGATCCAATCACTGTCGGTGCTGGAATAAGCGATAGTTCCTCCATATGCATCCTTCTGGAAGCCGCTCTCAGGCTGGCGCTTGCCGTTGATGGTCGCATTCTCTTCTCGAAGGGTCGATAGCGATACGGTCCCGGTCAGGGTGTCTCCTGCTGAATCGACATAATAAATATACCCCAGAGACACGGCGGCGGATGAGCGGTCTCCGAGTTTTTTCTCGTATGGCTCCACATACTTACCGTACTCACGATCGACTGGTCGCTGAAGATAAGTCCCGTACGCGAGAGAAACAGAAGCAGTCCAGGGATGAATAGTCTTCGCGATCAGAACATTTGCGTCAAACCGATAGAAACCGCGACCGGTAATATCATAGCTGCTCGTTTTGTTGTCATAGGGAGAGATCCCGGTCGGGATGAGGATCGACGGACCAATCGTAACCGATGGCGTCAGGTCCCTCATACTCCGAATCTTCCACGCCGATCTGTCCTCCAGTGCTTCATACCAGAGGTTCATCGTCGTGTCACCTATACCGCTGGAATGGGTGGAACCGTTCGAATATTGGTTGTCATTCCAGACATAAGGAACGCTTATGCTGGCCTGCCAGTTTTGAGCGAGGCGAAGCCCATAGCCGGCATTTAAGCGATACTGATATCCAACCGGTGCATACGTATATACGCCCTGTGGGCTCCAAAAACCTTCGTACTTTTCCGCATCAAAGGAAACGTCGACCATGCTTTGATACATCTTCGGCAACACCAAGGCCGCGCCGCCACCGCCGCCACAGCAGGAACCAGCAAAGGCAGGCAGTGAAAGATAACATGCGGCCCCGGTGAAGAGGGCCGCACATATGGCAGTAAAGATAAATTTATTCATGGCATGTTGAGATTACATGCCCGAAGTAACCAGAAAAGTGGCATACGCATTCGCTCCCGAAGCCGCGTTGCCATTTGTGGTCTTGTCCTGATTGTTGACGTTCAGTTTGACGTAGATCGTCGCTGTCTGACCGGAGACGAGACCGCTCAGGCCAGAAAGAGACCAGTGTCCATTTCCCTTGTCCGCACCTCCCACCGAGGACGAGAAGGAGCTGTCCGTTGAAGCCTGAACCGTCATCGAAGTAACGGTCCCCGTAGGATTGCTGAGTACCGCACCGACGGAAACGGCTTTGAAATTCATCATCATGCTTTCACTATGCGCGATGAACAGATTAAACGTCGGTGTGGCGGCGCTGACCGCACCGTCTCTGAACAAGTAGTATTTATTCGTTTGGGTGCCGGACATGGAGGTCACTATATCGTCAGGACCATACAACGTTGTGCGGACCGTATCGGTACCCATTCCCATGCTCACGGCCGGATAGAAGGTTGCAGTTTCACTTGACCCCATGCCCATTCCTCCGATTACGACCTTGAGCTCCCAATATCCCATTCCCGGGCCGGAAGCCATGAGGTAATAGGCTGTGCAATCGTATATGCCGGTAGAACCCTCCTCCGCGACTATATCCACAGGAGTTGCATGATTCATCGAAGCCATGTGCATCATGGGCATCAAAGATACAGTCAAGCCTGATGCAGCGGAACCGTCGCTTCTATTGGTGATTTTAATTTTGAAGGTTGTTTTGCCTAGTGTCGCCGCCATCATGCCTGGAAGGTATTGCACCCGGTATGTATTAGTGAGAGCGACTTGGCCAAAAGGCAGGGAACCGATCTGGTCCGGTGTAAGTCCAGTCACATTGTGCACTGTATCCGATAGCCAGCTCACCAAGGCGTGTTCAAACCTGTTCTGGATGTCTTCAGGGATGTTCGTCCCGTTCACCGAGCCCATCGAACCGTTCAAATTTCCATCGTCACCGAGATCAGCTGAAATGGCATCGAGCAGATCGAACTGCTTTGCGGGGTCACTGTACAGATCTTCGGTCAGCTGGCTGAATGCCCCGGCTCGCAATGCAGCAAGACGCTCCGCAATGCTTCCTCCTGTTGAGGGAGTATTCTTTGAAGCCACCGAAATGTCTGGCGTATAACCAAACGCGCTATTGAAGATCGTTTGCGCTACGTTTAGGGTCTTGCCGGACTTCGTTACGAGGTCGCAAATTAATGTGGTGGAAGGATCGATATTCACCAAACCGGTCGTAAGAGTACCCCCTGACACGTAGGCCGCGAGTGTCTTGGCCGTCGTGATGACTCCAGTCGCTTCATCATCGTATGTTCCTCCGGTTGTTTCAATTCTGAAATCGGATACAAGAGTGGTAGTCGGTATGTTTATAGTATAGGTGCCGTCACTTGCCGTATTCACAGGACCGGCTATAGTGTTTCCGCTAGCATCTTTTACTACCACGGCGGCGCCAGACACAGGAGCCGCGAATATCGATCCGCTGATCGCAGTCGTTGCTGTTGCCGCAGGTGAACTGCTGCTGGAACTGCCGCAGGATGTGATAAACATAGGCACCGCTAAAAAAACCATCATAAAACTGAACCATGCTGCTTTTTTCATTTTTCAGCCTCCCTTTGTTAAGTGAATCATTTCTGTTTTATCAAGTCCGTTATTTCTTTTTCGTACATCGGCAGAAGCTCCTTGCCGAAACCCCTGTGTATATGTCGTATGATTCCGTTTTTGCCGATAAGGAACCCAGTGGGCAGGCCGGAAACACGATAAGCATCATTGACGTCGCCTTTCTTGTCGAGAAGAACCGGAAAGCTTATAGGGAATTTCCGAAGATAACTTTTCACATCTGATTCGGAAGCATCGACGCTGATGGCGATGACTTCGAAACCCTCAGTTTTGAATTTTTTATAGAGACGATCAAGTTCCGGGAGCTCTTCCCGGCAAGGTGCGCACCACGAAGCCCAGAAGACGAGAAAAACGATTTTCCCCCTGAACCCGGCGAGATTCGCGGATTTGCCGCTTAAATCCGTGGCGGTGAAGGATGGCGCGATTTCAGGCAATTGACCAGCATGTATGGATGCGGGTATCATCATGAGCGTAACCATAAACAATAGAACAGAACGTTTGATCACCACAATCCTTGTAAAAAAAAGAGATAATCATCACGGGCAGGATGACCTCTCGCCCGTCTGCCCTACAGTCAAGAACAGAACCGCCGATCATGTGACAAGGTGGCCTGTACGCGGACAGCATGATCATCGACGCAGTGTTGATCATGGGACAAAACACTATCTTCCCGACCTTCTTTCATGGTCTTTTTAAGGATTTGATGCTTTGAAAAATCCTCCACCCTGTAAAGTTTTTTAATTTGTCGTTCAGATTTAATAACCACTGTCCCGATTCTTCACACATCGAGCTAAAAAATGACTCCACTCCAGAAGTATCCTGGCTGTAATAGGAAAGGTCGGATATTCCCGAAGTGGAGCAGAGCTTAAAGGGGAGGACAGGCTATGAGTCCCGTCCTCAGTGATGCCTCAAACAGACGCATGAGTACGAACACATGCCTCTTACGGGGAAACATGTCAGCTCTGTACTTCAGTTTTACGACGATTAGGATTTAGGAGGACGTTCTTCTTGAAAGGCCATTAAGCGAGGTTTAATACGTGGATTTACTATATTAACGATGGAATCCTGAAAAGGAGGCCGATGATCGCAGGGGCATTGATGCACACAGGGTATGCTTCCATTGGCAGATAGGGCTGGAGCAGCTTGGTGGCAGACGTCGAGATTGCCGATCATCGCGTGCTTGCCATGATCGCTGGGAACCGAGAAGAAGGGAGGAACGGCGATGCTAAGCCCTATTGCCAAGAGCACCATGACAGCTTGCCATTTCATGGGAGAACTATAAATACTTTCCGGGCAGCTGTCAATGTAAAATTATAATTTTGGATGATTCTCGTCAGAGCGGGTCCGGTAGGAAAATTTCGCTAACGCACTTCCCTTCAATGTCAACTATTTTACAAGAATGTCAGATGCTTATTTTTTTCAGCTTGGTATTCCCCAACGCAAGGTCATTGAGTTTTTAAATAATCGCTGCAGGCACCATTGGGATACAAAGTCCGACACATCTCAAAAAATAACTTTTATCCCCCTAACAGCTGTGGTATATTGTCAAGAGAAATCGCCTTGCATTTCCTTCAAAATATCTGGCAGGTGAATATCATGCAAATGTCAAAAAATGACAATCATCGCCCTCCGCTTGGAGTGTTCATTTTGTTCCGGTATTTCGCACTTCTTGCTATTGTGTCGACCTTTCTCTTCAACTCACCTGCCGTTGCCGGTGATAAAGCATTTATCAAACCGTCAGACCGGGACAGATGTCCGGTCTGCGGCATGTTTGTCGCGGGATTCCCCGAATGGAACGCTGAGATTATCTATCGTGACGGAACCTACCGGGTTTTCGACGGTCCAAAGGACATGTTCAAATATCTTGCCGATTTCAAGAAGTATGAGCCCTCCCTTCAGCAGAAGGATATTGTGAACATCTATGTTACCGATTATTACAGCGTCCACCCCATCGACGCATATTCGGCCTTCTTCGTCATCGGCAGCAACATATACGGGCCCATGGGAAATGAATTCGTCTCCTTTGAAAAAGAAACGGACGCAAAAGTATTTATGAAGGATCATGCGGGAAAAAGAATCCTCCGCTTCCGCGACGTCACTCCGAAAGTTCTTGGTGAATTCGAGTAACCGGATGAGAAAAGCTTCTCTTTTTTGTTTATCTTACCGTCGCAGCCTCTTCATGGCATATCTGAAAAAATATAATTTGAAAATTATTTTTTAAGGGGTTTCAACCACTACAACAATGAAGTTTTATGATTTGCACTATCAGCAAAACAGGTTATACCCGCATTTACAACTGTGCACCGGCCCTCGCATCATGTGTCATTGATGGTCATCTCTTTGATAACCTGGGCCATTTTTCCGGGACTGTCGTCCCGGTGGAACAAATAACGCACCTTCCCCTGTTTGTCGATTAGATAGACGATACTGGTGTGGTTGATAATGTACCCCAAGGTCGATTTGGTCGGTACCTTTTCATAAGACGCATTATAGGCGTGGACCACTTTATCGATTTGTGATTTGGTCCCCGTCAGACCCACGGCGTTAATATCGAAATATCCCAAATACTCCTTCAACCTGGAAGATGTATCGTGTTGTGGATCGACCGTTACGAAAACGGTCATTACCTTCTGATTGGCCACGCCGAGGAGAGTTCGAGCCTTTGCCAATTTGGCAAGTGTCAATGGGCAAACACCCGGACAAGAGGTATAACCGAAAAACAAAAGAACGACTTTACCCCGGTGATCCTTGAGATGGAATATTTTTCCGTTATCCTCCATAAGGGTAAAATCCCCGCTGGGATTAAATGCTTGTTCAAGCCCGGTCGGAACAGGCTTTATGGTGGAATAAGCCCAATAAATACCCAAAACGATCAACAGGATTGTTCCTGTAGCTAAAACATGTAATATCAGTTTTTGTTTTGTCCGCACGTTTTCTCCCTTTCTCCGGCATCGAGCCTCACCCCATTTGAAGACACTGCTTTTACGCCCGAATTTTTGCGAAGTACTTGTCTTTTTCACGTTACGGGACAATTATATTTTCCAAAGGTCGTTATGTTCAATACGTTGGGATGCGCCAGCATCTCTGATCTTCTGTTCCACTGTATCACGTTATTGGTCGAGGCGTTACTCTGTGGCAAACCGACATTTCCTCATCCATCGTTCTTTCGGCGATACTCCCAACGTTGTTATCACAAGTACCCCAGTCGCCACGTCATTGCCGCTACAGCGATTGACACACCAACCGCCACTGCGACAAGGACGAATGAAATTGACAGGCTATTTAGTAACACGGGGTGGATCAGGAGAACGGCGCCCAACCCCAGCATCATGGTCCCGGATACCAGCTTCAGGACTCGTGCATCCCGTTCGGTAAGCTTCCTGCTGCTGAGGGTAATCGTAAACCCCAAGACAATGACGAAAAGGGGGATGACTCGCACCACATTATACAAAACGAGGTACAGATAGGACGATAGGGCTGAACGGCTGTTGAGCGTCAGGATCCTTGTGAACACCATCGGAAACCCCGCCGTGCACAAGAGCTCGTAGAAGTTCGCCATGATAGCGAGGACCATCGTTCCGGCTAGGACAGATAAGAAGGACGAGGAGCGGATCAGTTTCCGTATCCGACCGAAAAGTCGCGGCTTTGCGTTGTCGGAAATTGTCAGGGAGACACCCCTTTTGAAGATGAAGAAATCCTTGATATTGATGGCCGCGATCGCCAGGGAAACAACTCCCGCCGTCATAGTGACGGCCAACACATTGCCCATGACAAGAAACAGGTTTAGCCAGGCGGTCATGAATAGAAAATAGATGAATCCGGAGACAAAGACGAATACGCCGCCGACCATGAACATCTTGTTCCTCGATCCGCCGTGAACCAAGAGTCCTAGGAGCGATAGAAGTACGAAGAAGGCACAGGGATTGAAGCTGTCCATCCCCGCGATGACGACTGTCAGTATGGGGAGCGAGGTGCTGCGAACGTTAAGGGTGCCGAGGAACGGGACGCCGAAGGAAAAGCCTGGGGCTTCTCCTAAAACGATTGTTTCTGATCCTGTCCGACCCAAGCGTAGCATGTCTCGGGAATCCCCTTGCTTCTTCAGAAGGTCGGCAGGGTCGGTACAGGACCGCTTCGTGCATTCGATTACTGCCTTCTCCAGTGCACCCTGAATCTGTTTTGAAAATCCCTCAAAGACTTGGTTGCCGATAAATGTAATCGGAACACCCGAGGTCTGTCTTGCATGGACATTCATCAAAGCGGTTAGCAGTTTGAGATTCTGATGGTTGTGTAGTACTTCGTATTCCCTGATATCTAGATTAGGATGGCCGTGTGCGAGAACGGCCAAAAAGCGCTTCTCCTCTTCGCAGTGAGTACACCCCTCGCCCCAGAACAAATACACGTCGACCCTGCTGTCCTGTGACAGGGATGTTCGACTGTCATGTTCCTGTCGGTTGTAATGCGACGCTCGTGCCCTGCTGGTGAGAGGCGTCTGAAAAAGATCGTTCTCAGACTCATCGAGCAGAGCGAACGTTTGCCTCAGATCTTTGCTCATGCCACTACCGCCCTCGATTCGTCCCGAAGATGGAGGACGCGCGCGTTCCGCTGATTGCGTATCTCCTGCGCATGCTGCTGTCCCGATGGCAAACAGCAACGTCGCGAAGAGCATCACTGCTTTCAGGAAAGAACTAGTCTCTGTGTGTGAGCAGAGTAGATCCGCGGTGCTGCGGGTAGGTGAGTGCTTAAGATTCATAAATATAGTTTAGCAAAAATCAGGATTTCTGAGAAATCATAATATCCCGTCACCACCTCCACAAGGTTGCAACGGCAACCGACACACAGAAAATGCAAAATACGTCTTGATTTATTGATAGGGTTTGCTCCATCGAGTCAAGCACGGGGAGCCATTAACGACTCGAATTGCCGTTCAAGCTGATCAGATTCGTAGGTTTGCGAATTGTATACTTCAACCCAATATTTTACACCACTGTCATAATATTGGCAGTATAAGATTGTAGGTGAATTCGAGTTTCATATAATATTAGTATAGGTGCAGAATACAGTTTGAAGTTTTTAGTCAACGCTCCTTGCCGGCTACCGGACTCCAATCATCACTTAAGCGATAGGAGTAAGAAAATGTAAAAATATATTGTTATTTTTCTATGGTCATTTATAGGTCCCATAACCGGTGGATTGGGCGATTTTAAAGACGTCACAAAGTTTACTCGGGAGCAAGAGCTTAGGATATGTCGAAATTGGACAACAATCTTTTAAAGCAAAAGATTACATGCGTGCTATTGCGCTTGAAATAAAAAATGTTGGAAACATTAAATATAATGCTTCCAACATTATGGGAGGTAAAGGTTTCGGGCCCGCGAGTATGGAGAAGAGGCGTATAGCCCTTTAGCCAAACCATTTTCGCGGTTCACGGCACTGTGTATATACTCATTTCCCAGGGCAAAACTTCATGCGTCTCTATTTACATCGTCGGTCCGATTTGAATTGCCTTGGGAAGGGCCCGATTGTTCTCGCTTGGCAGCAAATTAAAGTAAGATGATACCAGATAATTTAACAGCTATTGCCTATCTATTTGAGACATATCCAGGTAGAGCGAACTATCGATCAAAATATTCGTGAGCTCTCTTTCCTACTCCCTGGTAACTTCCATTATATCGTGTTCGTTCATAATTAAATTACCGAGACATTTTATATTTATATATACATTACCCAAAGGCAATACTTAATGCGTTTCGATTCACATCGCCGGTCCGAACTGATTCAGGTTAAAAAAGAATGAAGATCGTACCAAAACCGTTTTCTCATTCTTGTTGCCAAACTAACATCTTTTAATGGAGAATATAACATATCTCTTCTCATCCGCTTGCTTGGCAATTGTAAGGCAGGAAAATAAAAATACAACAAAAATGCTGCTGAAGGTAAATATCAATATATATATTATCCAACTCATTGCCATACCGCCCTGATTCTTTACTGATTTTTATAACTTAGAAGAATGACAAATAGTCCCTCTACAAATTTAATAATATGATGCATTCTCTATGCCACGCCAGTAAGCCACAGGATATCAAAGGATTATGGTACGGGAGGTTCTGAGAGTGAGGTATGTGTATGGGTTAATTCCCCACATTGTTTGGTGCAATGACCTTAAGATTGTGTCCCTCATCATCAATAACGATGTACACCAGCATAACCCATTTTAGTTCTTTTATTAACGACCAATATCAATCTAATGAGGGCTCCCCAAAAGTTGTCCGGCTTTCTTGTTAGTATTTTGGCTTAGTGATTCTATAAATTAAGGGAGGATAAAGGGGGCAGTGTTAAATGGTTCCTTCCGCTTGAGCTTTTTCCCTTCCATTCATCACAAGAAGTTAGGATCGGCATTTCATTGCTGTGTCGTAACAGTGGTGATTGCATGTTTGAACTTGTATTTAATGGTTGTTGCGCGTACTCGAAATTACAGACTTGTAAAGTCGAGTTTCATATAATATTAGCAAAGGACAAAATTCATTTTGAATCATTGCTTTTTGTGATAAAGTTTTCTGTCAACAACTACCTTCCTGTAGCTCACGACAATTTCATTTGATTGAAATTGCAATTTTCATCTAAAAGCTTTTAGCTACATACCTTAAAAAACTTCCATTTATTTTCTAGTATCCATTCTTGGCAACAGTTTAATTATCAAGCACAATACAAAAGCGTACACCCTTAAAATACCACGTGAAAAACGTTGACAAATCTTCATATCGGTGTTTTTATTTAAATAGTTCTCGATAAAGCCAAACCCTTCGCGAAAGAAGGACGGAAAGCGACGGGTCTTAAAAGATCAAGATGGCCGTGTTATAGACGGATGAAACCGCAGAGTAACCTGGCTTTTTTGCTGAGTGATGCGGTGGCTAGGGACTGTGATCGAAGATAGAACTGATGGGAGAATCTTATGAGAAAGTCGCCTTGCTCGCTGATGATTCTGACGGCATGTGTGATTCTCACCGTGACAGGGTGCGGGGGGGGCGGCGGTTCGTCTTCGCCTCCGGCCTCAAGCGATCAGTGGGGCAAGATTTCGACAATAAATAATGAATCGAACAGAGTGTTAATAACCGGAACAGCTTGGGTTTCGCCCGACTGGGTTGCCCTGCATTGTATTGGCTTGGGTTGCCTCTCCGATGTTAGTTATGATAATTATCCTGGTGTCGATGTCACCTATGCTAATTTAACGACGGGGGCTTCCGGCAAAGCGACCAGCTATTATGGTGGAGGAACGGGTTGGGAGCATGAATGGGCTGTCACCGTACCCATAATGCCAGGGGAAAATACTGTTCAAATATCGGCATACGATCCGGACGGTAAGGGTGGCAACATTGCTACTATCATGGTTAACGGTACGGTCGTGTATACTTATGTTGTCTCAAGCGTGCCGCCGAACGGAGCATCAGATGTTCCCGTCAACGCGAGTATCTCAGCTACGTTCAGCGAATCGGTCGATCCGGCGACGGTCAATGCATCCTCCTTCCTGGTAAGTGGACCATCAGGTAGCGTGGCGGGTACCGTTACGGTGAGCGGCACAGCAGCCACCTTCACACCCGATGTCAATCTGGCATATCAGAGCGAATATACAGTAACAATAACGACCTCGGTGAGGGACATCTGGGGAAGCACCCTGCCATCCAACGTTGTTTGGACCTTTACCACAGGAATAACTCCGGATAGCACTCCTCCCTCAACTCCGTCTGGCCTGATTGTCAGTCCTGCCTCCACGAGCCAGATCGACCTCTCCTGGTCTCCTGCCACCGATAATACATCGGTGCAAGGTTATAAGCTTTATAGAAATAGCACATATGTGAAATCCGTCCCAAGCACGACTGCATCAGATACGGGATTGTATCTAAAAACTCAATACTGCTATGCGGTTTCCGCATATGACGAGGCAGGAAACGAGTCAGCGCTCTCAGCGCAGGTCTGCTGCAGCACGTCTGACCTGCCACCGGGAAATGCAGCAGCATGGGGAAAGAACGCATTCGGACAGCTCGGAGACGGGACGACCGTCGACAAGCTCGCGCCTGTCCAGGTATCGAGCACAACCCAAGTCACCGCCATAGCCGCGGGCGCATATCATTCCCTCGCCCTCGCTTCGGACGGCACCGTTTGGGCCTGGGGCCACAATGACTGGTACCAGCTTGGGGATGGCACGAATATCGATAAGTCTTCTCCCGTACAGGTTCCGAATTTGTCCGATGTCATCGCCATCTCGGCAGGCGCCTGGCATTCACTTGCCCTCAAATCGAATGGCACCGTTTGGGCATGGGGTCTTAACGGAAACGGGGCACTTGGTGACGGCACGACGACCCTGCGAACAAATCCTGTCCAGGTAATGAATTTGGCCGGTGTTACCGCTGTTTCAGCAGGGGTTGGTTATTCACTTGCCCTGAAATCCGACGGCACCGTTTGGGCATGGGGATACAACTGGGCGGGCACGCTCGGGAACGGATCAAACACAGACAGCTCTGTTCCTGTCCAGGTGTCGAACATAACCCAAGTCGTCGCCATATCCGCAGGTGCCAATCATGCCCTTGCTTTGAGATCCGACGGGACGGTCTGGGCTTGGGGGTTTAACGACTCCGGCCAACTCGGCGATGGGACGACCGTCGATCGGCTCACGCCGGTTAACATATCGCAATTGTCCCATATAACAGCTGTCGCTGCCGGAGGCGAGCATTCGCTCGCCCTTGCGGCAGATGGATCTGTCATTGCCTGGGGATACAATGCATATGGACAGCTCGGCAACGACTCGCAGTATGAACAACACACTCCCGTCGCTTCGCAAATAACCGATGCTGTAGCCGTTGCAGCGGGATCGATCCATTCGATGGCGATCACAAAGGACGGGACCGTGTGGGCCTGGGGCGGCAACCAGAGTGGCCAGCTCGGCACCGGCTCGACATATAATGCGTTTGTCCCCGTTCAGATACAAAATCTCATCAATATCACAGCTCTTGCAGCGGGCGACAGCTACTCGCTGGCCCTGAGAGGAAATTGATCTGTTTCATCAAGCGTATGAGGCTTTGCATCTCACCGATGTATCCGAATTGCTTTGCCCGTGTCAGAGCGGGCAAAAGTACCTTTACAATAAGGCAGTCATGACAACGAGGGACATAACGGGTGACCTCAGGAGTTCTCACCAACGGACCGACTCCGGTCGGGAGGTGAATCCGCCCGGCGGATCAGCCGGGCGTTCATGCATATGTCATCGGGAACTTCTGTTCCTAGCTACATCTCGCAGTACACGCTCGGCGCAAATGGGGCGCTCTCATCCATGACCACGCCCACGGTCGCAACGGGGGTGTCTGCCGTTAACATCACGGCCAACTCTTTGGGCAGGTACGTCTACGTGACGGCCGTGTTCTACTACGTGTTTCAGTACACGATCGGCGCAATGGGGAGCTCACACCCATGACCACGACCACGGTCGCAGCTGGGACGACGCAAGGGTCTATCATTACCGTAGACAGCTGTCAATAAACAACGGCATCGCCCCGGCGCTCTACGGCGCCGGGTCCACAATACAGACTTCGGGATTATGACGTCAAGATTGCATTGAGTATGAGAAAAAAGAATACTCTACGCGCCTTGCCCCAAAGCCTGACGTTATGCATGGTACAATCAGTAGTCGATAATATTTGCGTCTGGTTGAAATTACGGACTAGTAGGTGAACCTCTCGGAGATGCCAATTTGATTGAAGTGAAGAATATCGATTGAAACTTGTAGTGCAATGTCCTTTCTGAATAATGCATATGTTCTAGTCTGAATGAGCTGTTCAAAAAAGAAATCTTTTACGAACAAATTTTCAGTGGTTAGATTTTCAAGAAATTTGAGATTTATTGAAGGGAATTTAAGTAGGAGTTTATGAACACACATAATCTCATTTTGTTGTTCTCAAATAAGAGCAATTCGTGTAGAATAAATTAACTTTCAATGAGGATTTGCCGAACACATAAAAATATGATCCATTCTTCAACTTTTCGAGAAGTGCATCAAACTTGAAGGAAGCGTCAGAACAAGTCATGTTATACGACCGTAAACAGGAGTCTAAAAGCAAACCAAAATTGTAACTATTTTTGTAACTGTCATAACGTGGTTCTTCCGGAATTTAGAGTAGATAACAACAAAATGCAGCATTAGGGAAAGCGCTTATACGACAGCAATTAAATTATAAAGACATTTATTATCAAATAGTTACCAAAAACTGTACGAAAACAGTTGCTGTTAACATATTGAGGTACACGGAAGTGACCATAAAGTATGTTGGCAGATTGTAGCATACAGGGTAAGATAAAGTGAAAGAGTTAAGTATAGGAAAATATATAAAAATTAACTAAAAAACAAGGGAGAGGTTACGAAGCTGGTGCTCGTCGTGGACTTCAAATCCGCTGTTTCCTGGCTTTGGTCAGGAAAGGTGAGTTCGATTCTCATGCTCTCCCGCCATTAACTGGTTGATTTAATGAAGATTTAGTCTCCGAAAGTTCGTATCCCGTTAGTGTATCATGGAGTATTATTCCGGTTTATAAAATCTTCAACTGGGATAATTCATTTCTTTTATTATAGAATGATCTCCCCACTCATTTTTCATCATTCCCAATTGTAATTTTTTGTAACTGTCGCGATCATTCTACTTTTGACCTTCGATGGAATAAAAGAAATAAACTATGATGCGTTTCAACAAAACGATACTTCTTGTCAATCTTCTGCTCGTGTTTTTCCAGGCGTTAAATGATATTCGCAAATCGCCGTTGGGACACTTGTGATATTTAAGATAGAATCAGCGATCGTTTGCTTCGCAAACTACATTCCACAAATCTTCATCGAGCGACACGTATTGCATCAGGAGAATATTTCCTTTGATTTCACCTCCAGTAATAAAGCGACGATTGGGTTTGTCCCTCAGCGGTGGAGCTACGCGCGGACTGGCACACATCGGTGTGCTTCAGGCGCTCGAGGACAACAAGATCCGGCCCGATTATATTTCCGGTACCAGCATCGGCTCATTTGCTGCTGCCCTCTATGCCTTCGGCATTCCGCTAAAGGAAATCCGCAGAGTCGGAAAGGGCATGACGCCAATAAAAATATCTAAGCTCAAGCTTTCCAAGTATGCATTGTTTTCAAATGAAGAGCTTGGTAGGCTTATTCAAGATAATATCGGCAAGGCCAAGATCGAAGATTCGCCGATTCCGCTCGCTATCATGACCGTTGATATAGGAACCGGGGAAAAGGTAGTGCTGCGAAAGGGAGAGGTTGCTCCCGCCGTCATGGCCAGTAATGCCGTGCCCGGAATTTACCGGCCCATATTCATTGACGGACGGATGTTGGTGGACGGAGGGATAGCGGAAGATGTTCCCATTTCGCCACTCAAGCCCATGGGGGCCGACGTGGTCGTTGCCGTGAACCTTAGCGCGGAGCGGCGGTACAGTACGCCTAACGATATCATAGACATCATTCTCAATGCCATCGATATTGCAATCGATGAGAACACCAAGGTGCAGGTGCGGCAGGCTGACGTACTCATCGAACCTCAATTGTCCCATTTCCCTCGCATGGATGTGAGTATGGTAGATGAGCTTATCTCCGAAGGGTATCGGTCGACGAACGTGAGCATAGAAAAAATAAAGCTGCTCCTGGATTAGGCTGCTGAACTTAAGTCAGTGACGGAGAAAATGCTTGGATTTAGTTTTAAGAAAGACTGCGGTTTTCCCCATGGTTGATCGGTGATTCTGCTACTTGAACCCCCATATTAGATTTCTCTCATTTTCAGACGTTGCCCCAAACCATCCCAAACTGTTCAAACATGTCTTTTTCACTGTTGTAGCCAATTGTGATGAGGATTTTGATTTCAAATGACTACGATTTCGCTATCATCATAAATAAAGAGAGACCTACTTTCCTCGACATCGTCGAACGAAAAAGTTGAAGAATATTATGGGGAGTTGGCCGTTTATTTTGGGATGATCCTAATAATAATAAAGTGGGGCCTTTTTTAAAAAACGACCAAAGCATAACGATGTCTCCACTTTAACAAAAGCCATTTTACCTTTTTAAATGTTCCAACAGAGATTAGTAAAAATAAAAACATCGGCTGTGAAAGCTGCTCTTCTTCGCCTGCTTTTCGGCCAATTTGTCATCGGATAATTCCCGCAATTCTCATTATCGTTCTTCTCAGTCCGAGAAGGGGTATATTAGTACGGTAGTGGTTTGCCCATTTGAGAGCAGTTTTTGCTTCCAAATGTCCGTAACAAAAAGGACAAGCAGGCTTCCGTCATCTTCACATGAGAAATGCTCTCTCTCCGCGCGTATAGACCAATATGACGAAAATCACATCGGGAGAGTTCCCCCCCTCTTCTACCGCCCCTTTCCCATGCGTCTGTTTTCCCGTAAATTTAAAAAAAAGCATAGAGGGTTGTTTTTGTCCCCTCAATATCCATGAATTGGTTTCAGATTTGGTAATGGGAAAGGTGAAGTAACATGATTACAAAAGCTAATCTGGCAGCCGCCGCATCTGCTCTTCTGGTCGCCCATCTTCTGGCAGGCGTTTGTGCTTGGTCCTTGATTAATCAGGATGAATCCTCCTCCCTCAGCTAAAAGTCTCACCCGTTCGACGCCTTTTGGATAAACCAGGATGGACCGATCTGTGATGATCGCCGTGCCCATCCTGGCCTTCCATCAGACAACTTAAGCTTTCATTGTTGCAAGTTTGAAGAAATCAATGAGAAATAGTACTACGCCAACAGCAAACCCCCATGCAGAAACCCAGAACACGGCATACCATAATTTCATGTATACCTGCGTCGTGAGGTAATCCATGCCCAGCACTCTCTGGAAGTAAACCTGTACGATACCTGCAACAGCAAGAGACAGGGCTATGAGACCCATGAAGGAGCACATGAACCAGAAAGCCTTAATGCTAAGCGATTGTTTGAAATTCGGCAGTCTTTTCAATTGCGGCATGGCAAAATAGAACATCGTGAGGTTCAACATAGCATAGGCACCGAAAAATGCGAAATGGCCGTGCGATGCTGTTACCTGCGTGCCATGAGTCCACTGGTTAATCTGAGGCAACGTATGGGCAAAACCCCACACCCCGGCGCCAAAAAAATGCATGACTGCGCAGCCGACTGCCCAATAGAGGGCCACCCTGTTCGGAATCTCTGTTTTCCGTTCCCTCACTACGCGCAGGGTATCGACTACCATGAAGAGAATCGGAAGCGGTTCAAAGGCGCTGAAGATGCCCCCCCACCAGAGCCAGTAGTTCGGCGTTCCAATCCAGTAATAATGGTGTCCCGTACCCACGATGCCGGTGAACAAAACAAGGCCGACTTCGACATAAAGCCATTTTTCTACGAGTTGCCGGTCGACACCTGTCAGCTTCATAAGCATGAAAGCCATTATCGCTCCGGTAACGAGTTCCCAAGCTCCTTCCACCCAGAGGTGGATCACCCACCACCACCAGAAGTACTGACTCGAAAGGTTCTTCATGAAGAACACGCCGAAGAGAAACATGCCCGCAAGCATGACTAATCCGCCTAAAAGTACGCCCTGGATCACAGTCCATTTCTTGGTCTTCATCATGGTCATGAAAATATTATAGAGGAAGATCAGCGCCACGATGACGATCCCGAACTTCAGTACCGTGGGCTGCTCCAGAAACGGCATGCCCCATGTCCAGCCGAGTAGATAACCTGCGATCGCCGTGACGCCGATGAGCGCGAACAGCACAAGCTGTAAATTCGCGAGCTTTGTGCTATAGATTTCCGTTTGCGCCTCTTCTGGAACGATGTAGTAGGTACCACCCATAAACCCGAAGAGAAGCCAGACCACGAGTAGGTTGATATGGATTGCCCGCGAGGTATTAAAGGGAAGGACGTTGATGAGCGGGTCAAAATCCCACACGTACTTGGCGCCGGTGATCAGTCCGAAAACGATCTGGAGACCGAACAGGACCGCCGCAATCATAAAATAATTTAGAGCAATTTTCTGCGATTCGTATTTCATTTCATGCCTCCTTAGCGCAGTCCCGCGAGATAACCCGCAAGATCGTCGATATCCTTCGGGGCAAGCTTCGAAAAGCTCGGCATAATGGACTTGGGATTATGTGATTGCGGGTCCTTGAGTTGGGCCTCGATCCATGCTTTGTCCCTCTTGCTGCCGACCTTGGTCAAGTCAGGCCCAACCTTACCCCCCACACCGTCCAACAGGTGGCATGCTGAACACCCCTGCGCCTTGTAGACAGCTTCGCCCGGGCTGCCAGAGGTTACCGCCGTAGCCAGGAGGGGCTTCGGAGGCCAGTTGTTCGTATCGATACCGTTCACCCACGTGAGGAAGGCGACCACATCGGCGACCTCCTGGTCCTGAAGGTGAAGGTTCGGCATCTTCCTGGCGTTGGGCCATACTTTCTCGGGGTCTTTCAGAAACCTGGTGACCCACTCGGTATCGCGAGAGCTCATCACTTTCGTGACATCAGGAGCATAATATCCTCCGATGCCGAGAATCGTATGGCAGTCGTTGCAATTGTGTTTCTGCCACACCCACTTGCCTGCGGCGACGTGGGCATCCATCTTCTCCTCGCCCGTTCTCTTCGGCATTTGTACCAAAGTGTCATAGGAGAGGACCAGGAATATCACAGCTGAAATTGCTGTCCCCCAAATAAAAATAGCTTTTGTCTGCGATAGAGTCATAACTCCTCCTTTCGGCTAACAGAATTTTATTCCCAAATGTAAGGAGCATCTATTTGTCCCAGGTTATAGATTGGGCAGGTATCTACCGCATCCTGGCAATTATACGTACCGCATTTGTCCCCCTGACTCTTGCGGACATGTTGTCAGCGTTTAGATCAATCATATCAGGACAAACCTCGGTATATTTATCGCAACCAATCCCTAGGAATATTGATCTCTGTGTATGTGGTATCATGGTGCTATGCTATTTAATTGTTCGCCAATAGGATATGATGTATATCATAACATAAGCGAGGGAGAATCACTTAATTGAGTAGTCTAAATATGATACATTTTATGTGAACGTAGGTGACCCATTGTTCAGCATCTGCTAATTACCCCTTTTATATTATATATATATATATATATATGATTTAGAAAGTTGTCTGAGCTATCGAATGGAAATGTTTGGGTTGCTGCCAACGAAATTGGTATGAACTGTATAATGTTGCGATGAATTGTAATTTCTTGGTACAGACCCGGGCTTGTATTTTGTTTCGACTTTTCATATGGCTTTCTTTAAATGGCATTATACTTTCTACCAGTCTTTTCGCCGATTTCCGGCAGCTTTCTAACTCCAAAAATTAATAATACGATGGGGATAATTAAGAGAAAATTCAGGGATCGAAAAAGTCCTTCAAACATATTGAATTCCTTTTTATTATGTTTATGCTGAAACAACATAGTCTTCTGAGTCCCTTGCTGTCTTATATTTAAATGTAATGAAATGTTTCAACAGGATGCAACTATTGAATGATAGGATGTATCTGTACAGTATTACGATGCAAATAAATCATATTTCAATCAAAATTTAGCGACCCCAAATGCATTGCTGTCTCCCCTTTCATTTTCGCTCTGAAATTTTCACACCCTAAAAAGTATATAATTCTTTCAGTAATATTTAGATTATGTCAAATATTCTTCCTGAAATGTTCCCTTCACGACATGATAGCTTTGAAAGCATTCCTTCCTGTTGTCCGATCCCGATTCCCTTCATTAACTATCTCATGCAAAATGTGATAAAGTTTATTATACATGTATGGTTGCAATATTCTATTCTTTACGGAAAAAGGGGAATGAGCGATGAACAAGGCAACCACGAAACAGGCGAGAAAATTCGCAAGTCTGTGGGGAGGGTTTCAGGCCGCACGCGTTGTGCTTACCGCGAACAACTACAGTATCTTTGAACATCTGAGATCTGCCAGGACTGCAGGACAATTGGCTGATATTCTCGAGACAAACTTTCACGCCACCGAGATACTGCTCGACGCCGTAGCAAGCCTCGGTTTGCTGACAAAGCAGGGAAAGCGCTACCGGATTACTTCTACGGCTAAACAGTTCCTGTTAAAAGAGAGCCCGTCGTACCAGGGCGATATGCTGCGCCACGCCGACACGCTCTGGAAATCGTGGTCTAATCTTGATACCATTGTCAAGACCGGCATGCCGAGCCGTTCGGAAAGTCGCAATCATGAGGTATTCATCAGGGCCATGCATGATAATGCCATATGTATCGCTCCCGCAGTCGTGAAGGCACTTGACCTGCGCGGCGTTAAAACGGCCTTGGATATGGGCGGTGGACCAGGCACCTACAGCATTGAACTGGCAAAGCAGGGCATTGCGGTCACGCTCTTCGACGTGCCCTCTACTCTTGAAGTTGCGACGTCTCTCATTCGAACGTCAAAGGCCGGAACGATCGAGCTCAAGGCAGGGGATTTTCATACCGATCCAGTAGGCAAAGGCTACGACCTCGTACTTATCAGTCAAGTGCTCCATTTTTTCTCCGAGGAAAAGAATTGTGCGCTTCTCGAGAAGGCGCGCAACGCGCTGAATCCGGGTGGGCAGATCGCAATCCTCGAAATCTTCGTCGCCCCGAACAGGGCCTATCCCCCTTCCGGAACGCTTTTCTCGGCAAACATGCTTGTGAACACGTCTATCGGGCGATGCTATACAACTCGGGAAATAAAGAAGTGGCTCGCAAAAACAGGATATAGGAATGTCCTGGAAAAACTGATTGATGACACAGTATTGTTGATAGGGAAAAAACGATAGAGGCTGGTTGAGATCAGCCCCCGAGAGAGTTCTATATGACGAAGTCTCACGGCTCGCTGTTGAATGGTTCAAACGACCTTTTACACCTATTTCAGAATAGACAAGTGTTCGTATCTCAAGGCTGCATCGTTTCGTCAAATGATGGTTCAATTCGAACAGCGGAGGTGATTTTATGAAAGCACTTTTCATCAGTGCAGACAGGTATGAGGACTCGGAACTCCTCGTTCCTTATTATCGGCTCAGGGAAGAAGGAATCGAAGTTGACATTGCATCCATGAATGAGGGACTGATCAAGGGCAAACATGGTTACGAAGTAGAAGTGACGAAAATCCTGTCGGAGGCAAGGCCGGAAGACTACGACATCCTGGTGCTCCCCGGCGGCAAGGCACCCGAGGAGGTGCGTAAGGAGCCAAATGCATTGAAGATCGTACGGGACTTTTTCCTGAAGGATAAGCCGGTCGCTGCTATCTGCCACGGACCGCAGATACTCATCAGTGCCCGGCTGCTGAAGGGCAGGCACGCCACATGTTACCGGACTGTGGTGGATGAGTTGAAGGCTGCAGGCGCGATTTATGAAGACAAAGAGGTAGTCGTGGATAGAAATCTCGTGACCTCGCGTCAGCCTTCGGATCTTCCTGCATTCATGCGGGAGATCATAAAGCTAGTTAACAGAACGGCACAACAATCGAACGTTGCATAACGATCCCGTCTGGTAAAGAGGCAACTTCCGATTCGAAGCACGGTATCTAAACAGACTATGCAGAAGATCATGAATTTATTCGCAGTAACCATATTCCTGTGCGGAGATGTTATGACGGGGCGGGGAATCGACCAGATTCTCCCTCATCCTTCCCCTCCTCAAATCTATGAGCCATACATGACCGATGCGAGGGGATATGTGCAACTTTCTGAAAAAACTTTCGGTCCTATCCCAATACCGCTCAGTTTCACCGCTGTCTGGGGAGATGCCATGCGGGAACTAGACCGGCGCTTACCCGATGTTCGTATAATTAATCTGGAGACGGCTGTTACCAAAAGCGAGGACTACTGGAAAGGTAAGGGCATCAACTATCGGATGAATCCGGCAAACGCTCCGGTTCTATCTGCTGCTAAAATCACCGTTGTTGCCCTCGCAAACAACCACGTCCTCGACTGGGGGTTCGACGGCCTCGCGGAAACAGTCCAAACGCTTGTGAGCCTGAACATAGACCACGCAGGAGCCGGCAAGAATCGAAATGAGGCGGAGGCTCCGGCAATTGCAGAGGTCGACGGAAAAGCGCGGGTGATCGTGTTCTCTTGTGCTGCCGAGACGAGCGGCGTGCCGGGGGCGTGGGCTGCAACGGCTAAACAGCCTGGAGTAAATCTCCTGTCCGATCTTTCTCGAGAAACGATCCATCGCATCCGGCATCAGGTCCAGCAGGTGAAGAAACAAGGCGACATCGTAATAGCTTCGATCCACTGGGGCCCAAACTGGGGATACAATATTTCGGCTGAGGAGACGCGGTTCAGCCACAAACTTATTGATGAAGCGGGCGTAGACGTGATTCATGGACATTCCTCTCACCACGTGAAAGCGATTGAAGTGTACCATAACAAGCTCATCCTCTACGGGTGCGGCGATTTTCTGAACGATTATGAAGGCATCGGAGGCCATGAGGCCTTTCGAAGCGACCTAGGGCTCATGTATTTCGCGCGAATAGATCCCCTTACCGGGAAGCTCCTTTCGCTAGACATGACGCCCACACAGGTACGGCATTTCAGGGTAAACTATGCTTCGCCCGGCGATGCCGCATGGCTCGCAGCGATCTTGAACCGGGAAGGGGAAAAATTTGGAACCGGCGTCGAAATCGTTGATGAAAATAGACTGCGTTTGCAGTGGAAGGAATGAACCTGCATAAACATTAAGCCATTCTGAAAAACCATGAATGCCCGTCAAGCAGCGACGCGATTTCATGACACACTGAAAAAGGGCTTTACACGGCGTTCATGTCTCCTCTTCCGCCCTATTATCATGATATCATAAAAAAGCGGCAAAAACCGCGGTCATATCCGGTCATGAGGGAACCCTATTTTCTCCCCGCAGACAAAGAAATAGCATTTTTCGAATCCGCCTATCGCATCATCGTGCTGACCAGTGTTCTGCAAAAAATCGATTCAGGATGAGGGGGCAGTGACGGCGGTGTAGCACCACGATATTTTCCCGGACCCAGCCTGAAAGTACTACGAAAATTAACCCCCTAATCTGGGAAATCCGCCAATTTACTCTGGTTTCTTTTAACGATTAAAATTGTAATCTCCTGATATTCCATGGATTATGTTCCTGGCACAGAGTATGCTTATAGATAATAAAATATTATTAACTTATGAACGATTATAAACTATTTGATAATCCCCATGAGCAGGAAAAAGAACTAATCAGCGTTTTGCTCAATAGTTCGCTTTATGAGGATATGGCTCCAGAAGACAAACAGAAGCTGCTTAATTACCTGGTAACGTCTTACTTCAATATTCTGACAGGTAATAACAGTTGGTCCCATCCCTCAGCAAGTCAATGCGGACCAACGACATAAATCGGACCGCATTCCCTTTTGCCCTTCGGGAGATGAGTGTATACAAGCCTTAAAACGCGAAAATGGTTTCGGCACATTGGCTGTCTGCCTTCCTTACTCGCGGGCTTGAAACAATTGCCTCCCCCTTTCCACTGGATGCATCTGCAACAACGACCTCTTCCGGCATTTTTTTTGTTCTATCATGAAAATCTCCACTTGAATTTCCTCATATCGGAATAATTCTCCGCTTGCTACCGTGTCTGCACCATCATCAAACACGTTGAATACCCGCCATGTTGCATCCCGGCGTCCTGCATCCGAGAGCGCGTTAGGGCGCTCCTATCTCAGGGTGAAATCATAATAAATTCCGTTCTTAAGATAAAGGACAAACGGGGGATGTATTAGGTTTCAAAATTCGAGGGTACGGTAGCGCCTGAACACAGCTTTGCCAGGGAAACACGAAACAGAATATCATGGTCGATGCCGACCCAGCAGTCAAAATAAAACGCGTGCGGCAGGCAACGACGAGGCAACATTATTCTCGCCGGTAGAAATGGCTTCCCTTATCCTCAGCTCAGCGGGAAGCCGGGTTGTAGTTATAGAATTGATAGCCGCCCCTCCCGCTTTCCTTAACGCGATACATGGCGGTGTCAGCCTTTAAAATGAGCAATTCAACATCTTCACCATCCAGAGGATAAACACTGATGCCGATGCTCAGTCCAATTGAACATTCACTGTCTTTGATGAAATAAGGTTCTGATAATTTTTTTATAATCTTTTCCGCTATCGTTGCCGCATCATCTGGCACCACGATAAGACCGCATAACCCGACGAATTCATCCCCGCCCATGCGCGCGATGGTATCCGAGTTGCGGATAGAAGCCTTCATCCTTTGCGCCACTTGGGAAAGCAGCGCGTCTCCGACTTCGTGCCCCAGTCTGTCATTGACGTCTTTGAACCGGTCAAGATCCATATAAAGAATCGCAAGAGACTGCCTGTTTCGTTCTGCTAGAGCGAGAAGCTGATTTGTCCGGTCGTAGAACAAAATACGATTGGGTAGTCCCGTGAGCCCATCATACAGAGCTAGCTGTTCAAGTCGCTGCTCCGTTTGCTTTCTTTTCGTGATGTCGTGGGCGACGAGTACAACTCCTATTCTGGACTTACCGTGAATGTCCGTAACGGGAGACGAGGAAACCACAACGTCACATTGACGTCCGTTTCTGCCGGTCCAGACCATTTCATGAGAGCGAATATTGTCGCGGTAGTCGTCCATCCCGTTAACCGTGGCATTGAGGTCGATCACCGAAGCTAGCTCCTGGTTAAGTAAATCGGCCTTCTCACACCCAAGCATTTCCTGTGCTACACGGTTTACGACCCGTATTCTGTCCTCAATGTCGACGACGATTACAGCTCCCTGCATCATTTCTAGAATTTGACTTGCGGCCGACTCAGGTGAAATCTCAACGAGGCGGTAATGCGTAATGACATAAGCCATGATTACGAGAAAAAAGAATATCGGAATGTACCCGAAGGGATAGAATCTGATACCGAACGTGGGAATGACGTCGACAACGGCAAGCATGCCGATGCTGAATGCGATAAATATTCCCCGTAATCTCCTCTTTTGCCTTTCTGTTTTACTCAGCCGATATTCTCGCCAATAGAGATTCAGGACAAAGGCCATGACAGCGATAACGAACAGCAGGGTCAAAAATCCCAGCATGCCGTACTGTCCGTAGTATCCCCAGATAAAATGCTTGACCTCCTTCAACAGAGAGTCGGTGAGAAACAAAGAAAGAACAAGAAGGGCGGACAGTAAGAAAACCCCTTTTGTAATAAAACGATAACGATGGGTCAGCTGGAGGCGCGTAACGGTCAGAAAGAGAGCCGTACTGGGGATAAAAAGCAGACCGATATGGGCGATTTTAATCCAGAACATTGCTACGCGGGCATCGCGTGCGGAGTAATTGATACCCATTGAGATCAGGTAGAGGCTGACCGTCAGGGCAAAAAGGGAAAAAAGCATTCCGATTCTAGATCGGCGTTCTCGGATTGCGACAAACAACCCCAAGCATGCAAGTGCTACTCCTACGAGAAGGACAGGCAACGCAAATGGGCTGAATACATAGGAATCTTGGTTTAATATGATTTGTAACATATATATCCCATTTCGTTCATGCTTCACCGAGAGCCCTGTACAGCATTCATTCGATTAACATGCGGGCCTCGTTGCTGGTAACCGGTTTTAAGAACAGATCGCCCTGCCCCCTGGTCTCCTCCACGTGAATCGGCGTTCCGAAGCCTTCCGCAATTACGTCGATCTTCATATCATGCGCCAGCAATCGGATCATCCTGATTATCTGCTGGTTCACACGATTCTCACCCCTATGGGTGATAAAAAAACAGTCGCTCTTGAATTCCTCAAGGGTAAGCGATGTTGTTAAAGGAGAGTGAAGAATAACCGGTCCCGAGGTGTCGTCGCTCAAACGTTATCTGACAGATGGAGCATCCTCCGGGTGCGGCAACGAATCAGCGCCATAATCATAAAGAGCATCGTAAACTTATAACCCAGCCTGGAACTTATACGACGTCCTCATCCATTCAAATAGATGCTTGATCCAACGATATTGCCTCGGAACTGCGTCTCTGATCCAACCACATCGGCCGCACAGTACGTTGTCAGTTGTGGCACAAATGAACGCGAAGAAATATGATCCGGCCGGCATTACAGAAACGAGACCGATTTTGCGGCAAGGGAAACGACGAAGAATCTCTCTATATTAGACTGCGGATCGGCGGGAAAAACGAAGAAGCCTTGCCTCCCGGGCTGGTACCCCTGAGTCGTGCCAACCAGAGTCTCACCGTCTTTGAATACCACTTTAATTTTCCTTCCGGTAACCGGCCTGGTTGGATCGAAATCTTTTTTATCATCGTAACCGGAGTTTCCCACGAAGTCTTTCACAAAAAACACCGCTTTTAACTCCTGCATATTAATGGCACTGGGTTTAGCGCCAGGCAGAGCACCTGCCAGAACTAAATGAAAGACATCCTTGCCCGGCGTGAAATCAGAAGTGAATCCTTTCGTCACGCGACCGTCCTGATATCGCACAACAATCTTGTTTTGCATCCTGTCGTTCCTCCCGGGATAGACACCCGCCTGGTCGATTATTTTGTTTCCGTGGAAAGCAGGGCGGCCTTCCTTATTTGAAATGTAATCTAGGTCTGACTATTGTCCCGAACCTTTAGTCCGTTCCCTTGAGCTGAATACTGTTCTATGGATTGAGCTCATCGCGGACCGATCCAGCAAGGCGGTCGCGGTGAAGGGCTTTTTCAGATAACGATTTTTTCGGTGGTGACTCCATGCCAGGCAAGGTAGTCTTCGGCGTATCCCGATATCAGAATTATTTTCATCTCTAAATGATGGGATTGAATGGTTCGGGCAAGTATTTTCCGTTCAATCGGAGCATAACTACATCAATAAGAAGAACATTGATTGGCTCCCGCGAAATGTCCGCCAGCCGCAGCGCTTCCACACCGTCCTTTGCCACCAATGCATGAAAACCATTTATATTCAGGGTTGCAGCGATAAACTCGCGGACACTGGCATCATCATCGGCAACAATTACATTTTTTTGCGTCCATAATATGTTGTTGATACCGGTTTCAATTCCGTCGTCATTTTCCCGATAAAGAAGCGATTACGATTCGCCGAGTCCAGCAAACACATGTTCCTTTATGCTACTATACCATAACTGGAATGCCGTATTCAACATATCTAGGACTTTTTTGGGCTGCATTCGGGACTCCTTCTGATCCTCGTCGACTTGTCCCTCTATGGTCATGAGGAAGCCTGAATCCTCTGAGTATGGATAGGTGGCGTTTAAGAACATCAAGATTAGGTGTTTTGGATGTTTTCTCCCCGATCAAATTTCATAGATGCCCTCAAGAAAATTGTTTGCATACCGTTCAACTGCAATATCATCATGAAGAACGGCATCAAGCTGACGGGCGAAAGCAATCAAACGGCCGGTCTGATCGAGCACTTTTTCCATGTCCGTCTGATTGATACCGGCAAGCCGGGCAATGAGAAGGTCTCCCTTTATTTTAATATTGAATCCGTACGCGGTGAGTACTCGTGCGATGAGTTCCAGCCGCCTAGACCGTTTTGTTAGATCCGTCGCTCCTCCGGCGAAGCGGAAATAGATATGGTTGTTCTTCGCCGTCTCGCTGCAATAGCAGTCCACCATGTTGAAATGGTATCCAAACCTGATGCTCATGTTCACATATTCGCGTGATATAATCGCCACATTGTATCCCGCCGTGCTGTCGGTGGCATTCGTAATGTCCGGCATCCGCATCATGCTCGACAGAAAATCTCGCGTCTTGAGCGCAACGGCATCGGAATGCCATGCCCCGGGATGGATCATGCCGCCTACAATCGCTCGGAATGGAATTGAGGCTATTCGGTCGAAGGTCGCAGCTCCATTCTGTCCGCCCGATTCCAGGCCGCCTCCCATGTCCATGACGAGAATGCCTGCAGGAACGGGGAGGTCAAGTCTGGTGACCGAGCCGCCCCTTTTCAGCTTTGCGCTTCCTCCCCGAGCACTCTCGACAAGCTCGGCGACGGCTTTCTCGTGCAGGAACCGGAGGATGTCGTGCATGGTTCTGCAGCGCTCGGGGGTGAACTCGTCCATAAGCGGATCGATGAGGTTTAGCGGAGAAAGATATCTCAGGATATACCGCTTTTTGCGGAACTCGTAGATGTCCTCCATCCGGTTCATGTCCTGTCCCGACTTCATAAGCACATCACGGATGATTCCGCGGTATATCGACATTTTGTTTTCGTCTCCGGCGACGAGGGTGATATCCTGTCCATGTTTCAGCGTCTCCGTCACGTTCGGGACATTCACAATCGTCGGGATTTTTAACTCCCTGCAGAGCGTTGCCATATGGCTGGTCTGCGAGCCCGTTTCCGTTATGATCGCTGAAACGTAAGGCATGATTCTGACGAACAGCGATGAATCGTGTTTTGCCACAAGAACAGCGCCTTTCGGCAGGTGAATGCTTTCGGACGGTTTCGTTGCGACGAAAACCTTTCCCGCTGCTGCACCCCTCTGCACCACGATCCCCTGGTCGCGCACAATCGTCGGATGCGCACTATCTGAAACGGACTCCGCAGCCATAACGCTCTCGGGCTCCCCGCTTTTCACATCCACCTCCAGCGGGCGTGCTTGGAGAATGAACAGGGCGCCATTCTTGTCCATAGCCCATTCTATATCCTGTGGAGAGCCGAAGTATCGTTCGATTGCTATTGCTTGTGCGGCGAGCGCAGTTGCCTGCTCAGGAGACAGGCACGGCTTCTTTCTGAGATCCTCAGGGGTACTGACCTCGATGGTCTCCCCTTTCCCGTTATTGACGATCATGGTATTCTTGTTTCCTACTGTTGTGCGGAGCAAAACCGGCTCTTTCCCCTTTCGAACAACGGAGAGGTCGGTTTCTGTTTTCCCTTCCACAATGGTTTCCCCCAGGCCCCAGGCGGCATTGATGATCAATGTACCGTTGTCCCCTTCCGGCATCGTCGAATACACGACGCCGCTCGAAGCCGCATCGACCATGACTAGGCAGCCAACGGCCATTTTAAAGGACCCGATATCATAACCGGTCTGCAGCTGATATGAGACAGCCTTGCTCGAGAAGAGACTTGCGATCACCTTCCGATATGCCCTTTCCACTAGTTCCCGCGACAAGGGTACGTTTAGGATGGTTTTAAACTGGCCGGCGAAGGAACGGCCACCGTCCTCTTCCTCGGCGCTGCTCCTGATCGCCAGAAAACATTCTCCATGATGCGATTTAATCCTGTCCAACTCCTCTTGAATGACGCCGCTGAGTTCCGGAGGGAATGAGCCGTGAAGGATAAACTCCTGCAGTTCCTGGAGAGCCGCATCATCGGCGGTGGTTGTTTTTTTTATTCGTTCGATAGTACTTTCCAGGTTGTTGAATCTGATGAACATGTCAAACGCGGACGTTGTAAAAGCAAAACCGTCGGGTACGTTGAGGCCCACATGGTTCTTCACCTCCGCGAGACGGGCGTTCTTGCCGCCCACATCGTGCGGTGTTCCCCAGGGAATATTTTCGAACGACAGCACCACCGGCGGGGGCGGGGGCGGCGCTTCATCCACCATGCGCGTGACCAAGGAGTCGAGGTAGCCGAACACCTCATGCAGCCGCTGATAGCGGTTCTGCGTGAGTTCATCGAAGGTTTTGATAGAGAACGTTATATCCTCTTTCAGGCGGGCATAAGCCTTTTTGAGATAAACAATGTCAAAAAGATAGTCTCCGCCCAGTTTTTCTCCAATGTCTGTTATGACTTCCAAAGCCCGGTTGTTGCTATCGAGGACGCTTTTAAAACGCTCGAATGCCGTTTTGAATTCCTCACGGCTGCCCAGACTTTTCCTGCGTAAGAACGTTCGTGATAGAGAGGAAAACACCGATTGTATGAGCGCTGGTTGTTTCACGGTTCCCCAATAAACTAAAGACATTATCAGTAATGGTCTAAATAAAATCGTATTTTACGCATCTTGTGTCATGCCGGCTTGTCCGGAGTGACACATAAAAAAGTATCACCATTTATTATTGACTTATGTTTGGTTCAGCGCCCTTCGGATCGACTCTTTCAGTTCCTTGATCTTGACCGGCTTGGGGAAGAAATCGTGCACATCGCCTCGCAGCGCTTCTATCGCCGCGTCCAGGTTCGCGAAGGCAGTGATCATGATAACCGTGGTTCCGGGATAGTCCTTTTTCACGGTCCTGAGTACCTCCATTCCGTCGATGCCCTTCATCTTGTAGTCGGTGACGACGACATTGAATTTCTGTTCCTTGAGCCGCGCAAGCGCTGGCTCGGCGTTCAGAAATGTCTCGACTTCGTATCCTTCCTGTTCGAGAGACATTTTCGCCATGTCGCCTACGATCTTCTCGTCATCAATGACCATGATTCTGAATTTATCCATCATTCTTCTCCTCTTGGTGATAGCGGGGCAGTTCTATCGTAAAGGTCGTGCCGACCCCCACCTTGCTTTCTACCCTGATTTCGCCTTTATGCTGTTTTATTATCCCGTAACTGACTGACAGTCCCAGACCTGTTCCTCCCTCGCCCTTGGTGCTAAAAAAAGGATCAAAAATATGGGGTAGAAACTCAGGCGTGATTCCCTTGCCCGTGTCCATCACTGTTATCTCGACGGAATCCCGGTCTTTGCCGAGCCGGGATGCGATGAACAACCTGCCTCCGGGTGACATGGCCTGCACCGCGTTGGTCACGAGGTTGACGAGCACTTGCTGTATCTGGTGCTCATCGATGAACAGACGGGGAAGACCATCCTCGAGCCTTACCGTTGTTTCTATATTCTGCACATCGATCATGTTCTGAACCAGAGTCAGCGTCTTTTGGATCACGACGTTGATATCCGCTTCGCTGGGGTTCGCATCTTTCGGCTTTGAAAAATCCAGCAGGTTTTTCACAATCTTCCTTATACGTTCCGTTTCCGCGTCCACTTTGCTCATGAACTCGCGGCGGTCCTTTTCGTGCAGCTGTTCATACAGCTCTTCATAAGTCTGGGCGATCATGGAGATGTTGTTCAGCGGGTTTGTGATTTCATGAGCCACTCCTGCCGTCAGAATGCCGAGTGAGGCAAGCTTCTTGGACTGGATGATCTGTTCCTCGCGGTGCGCGAGCTCCTCGGACATGGAGTTGATGGCCGACATGACCGAACCGAGCTCATCCCTCGCGTGGAAACCCCCGATCCGGTGAAAATTCCCCTCCGATATGGACTTTGTCATCTTTTCTATAGCGCGGAGAGAACGGACGATCTTCTGAGAAATGAAATGACTTATGAGAAGTGCCGAGGCCAGTATGGCCCAGAAGGAAAAGATCAAGATGTGTTTCGAACTGAGGATGATGTCGTTCACTCGCTTCCGCTCCAGATGGGTGATAGAGTCGGAAAATTCCTTTAACTTTCTGCCTTCTTCTCTCAGCCGGGATTCCGTCTGCGCATCCCAGGTGTTTTCTCTTCGCGTTTCTTCGACAACCGTTGCGTAGACCTTCAGGCGGGTTTCCAGTTTGTTGAGATCAGTCTCGCCGATTGCCCGAATGATGTCTTCCCGCACTCCTGAGATGGTTTCCATGGTCGAAGATATCATTGCATGGATCTCCGCCAGCGCTTTGCGATCGTGGTAGAGAAAGTAGTTCTTTTCCGCGAGACGCATGGTCAAAAAGGAGGCGTTCAGGTCATCGGCGATTTCCACGAACCGGAGTTTTGTTAGCACCAGGTTCATATTCTCGAAGGCAAAAAAGCCGACCAGGATGATGAAGGCCCCGTTGATGATATTCGAAATAATCAGTTTTTTTTCTATCTTCATTTGTTCATAAGCCCAGATCGCATTCGCCTTCCGGACCTCCGTCTGTCCGGTGCATCCTAAAAATGCATGGAATCCAGAAGCGTGACATCAATATCATAGCCGAACTCATCCTTCGCCCTCGTGACGAGATCTCGAATCTCCCGGATGTCGGCCGACTCCTCGAAAAATATTTTTCGTATGCCATGATCTGTCTTGATCAGAAAATTGTATCGTCCTTGAAAGACCCCAATCAAGAGCCACACTCCCATGCCTACCATAGCCCAGAGCACGATGGGGACGATTGGAATACCGAAGGAGAACGATTTCATCTGAAGTGACACGATGCCGCCTTCTGCTATAATGAACTCCGCAACGAGCAGGATCAGTCCTGTCACCATCAGAACAAAGCCGGTGAGAAACCGCAGAAAGGGGTGGCGGGATCGTGAATCATGGGAAAGTTTGATCAGTTGTATTTCCTCTTTCGGAATTGTGGATATAATTTTGTTGTTCTCGACCTGACTGATGCCGGATCCCAGAATCTGTACCGTCGAGCATATCATTCCGATGAGTCACAACTCCATGCAGGAAAGTTCCCCTCAATGCGGGGGCGACGTTGACCGGACTATTCACGAAATGGCGAATGGCGTCCCATCGCTGTCATATTGGGCTATTTTAACATATTTGGCTACCGAGCAGAAGAGATTTTCTCCGAGACGTACAAAAAGACTGCTGTACAAAAAAACAGCTCCCCGGATATAACCCGGAGGGCAGGAGCCTTTTACGTCACGATTAGGAGGCGGATCAGATGCTTTCTCGGTGAGGGTCAGCATGGACGACATGACCACCCACTTGATGACGAACATGGTAGTGTTGAACTCGCTCTTCAACGGCGGCTGACGTTCAAAGCCGATATCGCGGCGCCGATCAAAACGTTAAACAGAATAAACCATTTCTCTGGGTCGGACGACCGGAAAAAACGGATGAGGAAACTGCAAACGATTCTTCCTGGCGATGACATCACGATAGTCATTGCCTTATCTTGCAACTTTTGGCGTTTACGAATGTCTTGTTGTCAGGCACCCCGGCTTCATTCGGGTAAACGCTTTTCGGTTTCGAATTCCGCTTAGCCCGCGGTAGTAAAATGATTCCAGTCTCCAACCTAAAAGCATCCGAACCCCTGTGCCATGACGTTCGTCTCATAGAAACATAGAGTCCTGAAGGTTAAGGATTCTCTGTCGTCCTTCTTATCGTGTTTTTTTAAAAATTCCGTGCAGCCTGTCCTGCACTCATTCCGGATAAGCTATGCCCCTCGGTATCTCACCTTGTTCCTTCCGAACGGGCCAGTACCATAGCACTCCGTCCACGAGCAGGAGAATGCCGGCGGCCATAAGCCAGAGGTTGAAGGATGTAAGCAGACCGAATCCGAAATACCCCAAGATACCGATACCGATGCTCAGAAATGATATGCCAGTACGGATGAACGCCAGCCCGGTGCGTGCACGGGCATAGATGGTCCGGTAACAGGCCGCTATCGTCCGCTGGGCAGCCAGAACATTCCGTTCACGCGCGAACATAGTGCGGGTTTTGGAGGAGGGAGTCGGGTTGAGATAGGTGCTGTAATCGGCAAGATAATCACCCATCCGTGCAAGCATCGTCCCCTGCATCTCCCGTTTGATCCCCGTGTTCTCGAGGAAATGATAATTCTCGAGGAAATGGATCGTGGTCGCCGTAACCTCCACAAGCGTCTGGTGCCCGGGCGGAGTCAACCGGGATTTCCGAACATTCAGATAGGTCGGCAGCCCGTAAAAAGAAATCACGATGCCGAGGAAGAGAACCGAAAAATAAATAACGGGATTGTATGCTATATTTTTTGATTTCAGCAGGGCATTCGATAGTGCGATTGTCCCCAGCCCCCATCGGAGGAAGGCCAAGCCGGTACGTGCACTCGCAAGATCCGTCCGGTAACAGGCCATCCTCGTACGCCACTGCGCCATGGTATTGCGCCAATAGGCCAGCCCGGTGCGCTCCGTTCCGATCAAAAGCCCCACCTTATCATGGAGAAAATCCTGGATGTACCATTGGATGTCGGCATCAAGGGAGACCCGGAATTCGTAATGGTCCGCCTTCACATATTTCCTGACTTCTTCCCGCATTGCGGAACTTTCGGGATATCTCGCCGCAATGACCACGGTCCCCGATTTGTCTTTCATCACCGGCATCCACTGGTACGAGGAAGGTGAATCCTGGTTAAGCGTAGCCAGAAGCTCAGGTGGAATCGGCAGACGCTCATCGTATTCGATGAAATCGCAGTGGTAGTATGCGGCCAGTGCATCAAGCAGATGTTGTTTCGCCACACTGAATTCCCTTAGTAACACTTTTTCGAGTTCAAGCCCGCGGGCTTGAGCCGTGCTTACCGCATCCTCAAGTTCCGCCTGGCTCAGAATCCCCCGTTCGACCAAGATGGAAAATTCTGAACCCTCCCATACCGCATCATGCGCGAGATCGTCGTTAATCAGCTCATTCTTCATAGTTATTAAAAATAACCGTTCCCCATTCTCCTGCTGGTTTCCCATAATCGGGAATGGTTATCTCCATCGCTCCGTAACAATAGGGGTATTCTTTTCTCATGCGTTCTGCTGGAAGGACCCAGCGATATCCGTCCACAATCAGGATGAGACCACCGATGATCAGCAGGACGTTGAAAACCGTCCAGCCGACGGATGACGTACCGAAATATGCCATAAGACCGGCGCCCACGGAAGTTATACTCATGCCGGTCCGGACATACGATAAACCCGTCCGCGACACAGCCATGACCGTGCGTAGCCTGGCCATAACGCCCCGCCGGTCGGCAAGAACTGTGCGTTCAAGAGCAAGACCCGTTGTGGCCCAGATACCTGGTTTCTGATAAGCGGTGACCGCCAGACCGGCCTTGTCCTTTTTGGACCCCGAGCGTTTGTGACCCAGAGGAAACACTAAATCCCAGATGGTTTCCTTGTCGAGCACTTCGAGCACGGACTGTAACCCCTCGATTCCGGCTTTTCTGCCACCGAAATACCAATGGAATCCCTCCGCTGACATGAGTATCCCAATGATGATGAGCACGACGTCGAGGATCGTCCACTGGCTTGTCTGAAACTGCCTCATCAACCCGATGCCGAGGCCGGTGAAAGCGATACCGGTCCGTGTAAAAGCGAGACCGGTTCTAGCCCTGGCGAGTTTTGTCCGGTGGCCGGCGAGCGCGGTTCGCTCCTCAGCCATATCAGTCCGGTCGCTTGCAAGGAACCTGCGCCGCATGACGGGCGACAGGTTTTCCCAGCCGGCCCTCAGCTCCGCCGAACCTTTTATTTCTCCCGTCCGGCTGAACCGGGGAAGTCCATCGTTCAACTCAGCGTTCAACACGCAGGTACCCCATGTCGCCTCTGTACACGTTGCTTCAATCGGTTTATTGGCGATACGCCGCGAGGGAAGATACCATTTAATCCCGTCGTATACCATAATGATGCCGGCGATCAGGAGCGGTGCTTCAAGGATGGCGTAAAGACCCAACCCCAGCACGCGCATGAATAAAAGCGCAATGACGATAAAGGAGACACCGGTCCTGATAAAAGCGAGGCCGGTCCTCCCTTTGGCGAACAAGGTTCGGTAATGCGCGTACGTGGACCTCCGGTAGGCGAACAGTGTCCTCACCCGCGCAAGGGGTGTTCTCCCCCCGGAAATGCAGAAATAGGGATTTACATCGAAATTGTGTTCTATGATTCGGATGATGTCTGCGGGAAGCGCAACCCGGAAATCGATCTGATCCACACCCAGCGTTTTTTTGATGTCCTCCGCCACCCGAGGGTCGTCAGGACGATAGGCGATTATCTCTGCTCGCTTTTCCTGAACTGAAAGCGGAAACCACAGGCTTTTTTTGAGATGTTCGAGATCAAGCCGCAGAACCAGAAAGTAGGAAGCAATAACGCTTTCAGCGTATTCCACGAACGGCAGCCCGTAGAATTCAGACAGGCAAAACAGAATTTCGTGTTTGCTTATGCCCCTGCTGATCAGAAGCTCTTCAAGCGGGACCCCGGACGCCGTTGATTCCTGGGCGAACTTCTCCAATTCGTCCTCAGAAAGAATCCTGCGTCTTAGAATTCTTTCGAATTTATTCTTAATCATAACCTTCACCATCTGCTGAAATCAGTGGAAGATGGCTCTTTATAAGATTGAATGCCGACATCTTGCGAAAGGATGAGCGCATTTCGCGCTTCTCAATTCGGACGCCCGGAGAGGGGTAGCGATCCGAATCATGAATCGGTCTAGAACAGTTCCCGGCACCCCAGTTTCTTATTGATTGATCCTGCAAAAAAAGCCCTATAATGTTTTCCACTGCTTTTTAAATTGTTCACAATGCGCGAATCAGGCTTTCTTTTCTTCTTTCTTTTCGAAAACAGTTGCTTCCTGACCTTCTTTCATGGCCTTCTTGAATTCCTTGATGCTTCTTCCCAGTCCTGCACCGAGTTCGGGGAGTTTCCCCGGACCGAAGATGATCAATACGATCAACAGGATAAGAATAAGATGCATGGGCTGCAACAACCCTTCAAACATGGCGAGCTCCTTTTTTGGGTATCTTGGTGAATCTCCGCTCTTCTTCGCACTTCGCAACGGATATGACCCGTCGATCCTACACACCAACAACATATACCGGACTCGGCGCACGGTCAATAACTTTCTCGACGATATGATCACCGAAGAGCCTGCTCAATATGCCTTTTCTCTTCTTCGACCCCATGATGATGAGATCACATCTTTTCTCTTCCGCGACATCTACAAATTCTATCCGGCATGTCTCCCGGCCTGAGCCGCATCCTGATGAATGTCCCTTCGGCCACGGCGAGTTTGCAGACGTCGGAAGGGCCCGCGTAGGGAGCTCCTTTCCCGCATTAAGACATACTTTGTGCTGATCTCGAAATGTTTCCCCATCTGAGACAGGAGGGTCGTCAATCTTCCTTGTCGAAATAGACGGCATGAACCAGGAAGAGCTTTCCCCCGTGACTTTTCACCCGGAGCGAAGCCTCCTTCAGCGCAGCTTTGCTTGATTCAGACTCGTCGAATCCGACAATGATTGAGCTGTACATTAATGAGAGCCTCCGCCCTTTCTGAATACCAAGCCCACGCCAAATCCCGCGCCAAGTGCAATACCAACGGAAAGCAATCCGTAGAAGGCCGCATTGTTTTTCGCCATTGTCGCCAGTGTCTTAACAATCCCAACCTGTTCGACATTCACTTTTGACTCCGCCTGCTCTACGACTTTATTATTCTTCACGGCATAGGCTGTGACCAGATAATCACCAGGCTGGGCTTGAAAGGGCCAGTCGATCTGTAAAGAGTATTCCTGTCGTCCGTTGGCAGATTTCATTGTTATATTGGTGGAAGATGCTGCATACACGTTGGAAGCTTCCTTGTATTTAACAAACTCATTGAACCAAGTAGCCTTCTCTTCATCATTTGCGACTGGTTTTATCTCGACATGCTTCTGGAGCGCTGGATATCCGATCACGTATTTTTCCATTTCCTCACGGCTCAGGATGTCCTCGATTTTTTTCGTACTGAAAACTTCGTAAAAATTCGGGGTTTTCTCAAATGTCAGCTTACCGACATTCATCCAGAGTGTGCCGCCGACCTTGCCCTTTTTTTTCAGCGCCTGTTCTCCTTCCATCGAGGCTATCTTAATGATCAGATCCACATCGGGGTCCGATGCGCCGCTCACGCTCACGCTGCTTCCGTGGTAGAAGAAATCGATAGTGATATGCTCATGATTCGCCTTGGCCGTGAGCATTGCTGAAGCGGGTGTGGCGCTCGCTAGTTGAAGCACGGAAAATATAAGCGCGAGAAATACGGCGCCAACCAGCCTGACGTGGCTGAAAAATCTCAGTGAATAGATCATGAGACTCGAGAAGTGGATATGCATGATTAATGCCCTCCTACTTGTGAAAGAAGTAAAGATGGAGTCAACGTCAGTTCGAAAATGATTTTGATAGTCACGACGAGCACAATGCAGGCGAGCAGAATCTTGAGCTGTTCACCTTTCAGTTTTCTCCCCAACACGGTACCGATCTGCGCACCGAAGGTCGAACCCACGAGAAGGAGCACGGCCAGGATGAAGTCGACGCTATGGTTCGTGTAGGCTTGCAAAAAAGTAACCTCGATGCAGGTAAAGAGTATCTGGAACAGGCTGGTTCCCACTACAACGTGCATCGGCATTCTGAGCATGTAGACCATTACCGGCACCATCAGGAAACCGCCGCCCACCCCCATGATCGCAGCCAGGATGCCGACAAATGCGCCGAGCGCAACCGGCACCAGCGCTGAGTGGGTCACTCCCGACTTCTCGAATCGAGTCTGAAGCGGCAGAGATTTCAAGAACCTTCCGACTGCCGATTCCTTTTCGCTTGTCTTAACCGTATCGATTGCCGCGCCTTTTTTCTTGCGCATACTCTGGAGGCTTTCAACGAACATATAGGAACCGACAATGCCGAGCATCAGCACATAGGTCATCTTGATCACAAAATCAGCATTGCCCATGGCGTGCAGGACCTTGATTGCCTGGACGCCTACAATGCCGCCTATGAATCCGCCTACCAGAAGGTAAATTCCCATTTTAAAGTCCACATTGCCGACTTTCCAGTGGGCGTAGGTGCCTGATGTGGAGGCGGCCACGATTTGATTAGAATCGGTTGCTGCGGCGACAGTCGACGGGATTCCGAACATGATAAGAAGCGGTGTCAGGAGGAATCCCCCTCCGACTCCGAAGAGACCGGACAAAAGTCCCACCGCCAAGCCAAGCCCGACGGGAATTAGAATATTCATGCTTGTCAGTGCTACCGGTAAATAAAGATACATTGGTGTTTGCTCCTTTTCTCTTGATTTTAGAATAATTGCGACGTCTATTTACCGTTCAGCGCTGAACGGTCTGTTTTCTCAAACACGCACTGATGCCGTCCTTCAGCATGCCCCGTCGCAGGCCTGCCGAATCATCGTTACGATCGGACGGGACGCCGTCCGCACAAGCCGGTTCAGATCCCTGACGGAGATGTTGTCGCTGCCGGTCACGGCCGGGCTCAGAACGACCCTGTCGATTCCGGCAAATTTCTTCAGGAAGGTCCGGATTCCCGATACGGCATCAAGATCCGTTTCCTCAACGCCCACCTGGATGCCCTCCTTCCGGCATTTCGCGACAAGGTTTGCTAGCATTTCGTTTCATGGTCGTCGGTTTCTGAAGAGCTTACGGAAGTCATGAGATTCCCAACCTTGTCCATAAGATTGTTCTTCTTCCTGACCGCAAAAGGGTAATGTCCTCATACATCGCCTTGGCCAATTCCATCGCGTATGAAACGCTTTCCTCAAGATTTTCATCACGCAAGGTGACAAACAGCCATTGCCTCTTTCCTATTAATAATTTGTCACCTCTTCCAGCGCTTTTCTGACTTCAAAAATTGCACAAAGAGGTTCCGTAATATGCTGTTTTTATGCAGAAAATTTAGTATTCCGACTATTAGGTATTCGATATTTAAACCATGCCTGTTGAGGTCCAAAGTAGGCTTTAAATCCTCATTTTGGACTAGACACGTAGTTAATATGCATTGATAAAAAAACGTTGATTGAATGAAACAGGCTTCCGATTAGCGCTAAATGCTATCCGGATCGCCTGGAATCGTATATCTAAGATTTCTCAGGGTGTTGCCACTTGGAAGGATGAAAATGGCAGTTTTTATCATGTTTTGGGACACACTCTGGTAAAGAGTTACTCTCTAGCTATAAAATGTTGTCCAAGTTAAAACCTCTTCTGGACAAGAATAAACCATAGATTTTTTGGATCCGGGGGGTATAATTTTTGTGTTCGACCTGACTGATGCCTGATCCAAAATCTACACCGGCTAGCGTATCATTCCGATAAGTCGCAACTCCATGCAGTAAAGTTCCCCGTCATGCGGGGACGATGATCGGACAGTTCACGATACGACAATCGACATCTTCTTATTGCTTTCAAGTTTGACTATTTTAGCATATTTATCCAAAAAACAAAAGAGATTTATCTTCAAGGCGTTCAAAAAGGCTGCTGTACAAAAAAGCCCCCCGGATTATATAACCCGGAGGGCGGAGTTTACTCTTTATGCTTTTGAGGTGGATCAGATACCTTCAAACTCCTTAGCAGCCTCCATAGCTGCTGCATCCACCGTCCCGATGCGTTTTTTGGATGTTGAAAGCACAGCCGCGAGCAGGTTCAGCGCCACCAGCACCCCCACGACGATAATGAAACCGCGCATGAAAGCGTGATCCTTCATTTGAATCGGGATGCTGCTGTTGGCGAAGACATGATGCACGTTCGGGTACCCGTTATCGGCAAGATATGTATGCTCCAGTTTGGTGAAGATCAACCCGGAGATGTCCACACCGAAAATAAGTCCGAGGGACCGCATCATGTTCAACACGCCGCCGGCTAGTCCCAGTTTTTCCTTGGGAGCCGCGCCCATAATCGCGCTATTGTTAGGCGGTGTGAACATGCCCATACCGACGCCGAGAAGAATCAGTTCTCCGATTAAAAGCGGCAGGTGCGCCTCCGTCCCCAGAAACAGCAGGGAGAAGCAGGCGAGCGCGGACACGAACATCCCCGAGGCCGTCATGATCCTCGATCCGTACTTATCAGAAATATGACCCGCGAAGGGGGCGACTACGGCCATGGCAAGAGGAATGGGCGTGAGCAGGCTGCCGGTAAGCACCGGGCTTAGATTGAGCACCTTCTCGAGATAGAAGGGCATCAGGAACAGAACGGCAAACAGGACATAGTAGGACATCATGCCCGTCAGGTTCCCGATCAGGAACGTACTGTTCTTGAATAGTTTCAGATCGATGAGAGGATGCTTGACCCGCGTTTCGGTGAGCACGAACAAACCGAGCAAAATGAAGGCATTTAAGAAGTAGACCATTATGGTGTTCGACCCCCATCCCAGGTTAACCACTTCATTGAAGGCCAACACGAGAAACGCAAGGCCGGATGCAAAGAACACCGTTCCTAGGTAGTCGATGGACTCCTTTTTCCCGGAAGTCTGGTTGGGCGGAAGGATGTATAGTGCGGCGACTGTGCCCAAGATTCCGATCGGGATATTGATATAGAATACCGCCCGCCAGCCGATGGTGGATATCAGGATCCCACCTACAAAGGGCCCGACTGCCATGGCGATGGCCTGGACCGCGCCCTGAATGCCAATAGCCTTGCCGCGCTCACTTGCGGGAAAGGCCTGTGTGATCAAGGCAACGGAGTTTGCCTGCAGGAGACCGGCGCCAACCGCCTGGAGGACACGGGCGGCAATGATGAAGGATGCCGAGGTTGCCATCCCGCAAAACAGGGACCCTACGGTAAAGACAACGAATCCCGCATTATAAAGTTTCGATCTTCCGAACATGTCTGCCAACCTTCCGAAAAAAGGAAGGAAAATGGTGAGGGTCAGCATATACGACATGGCTACCCACTCGATGACTGACATGGTGGTGTTGAACTCGGTCTTCAACGTCGGCATGGCCACATTCACGATGCTGACGTCCAGGGCCGACATCGTCGCGCCAATCAGGACATTGAGCAGAATAAACCATTTCCACGTCGGACGACCGGAAAAAAACGGATGAGGAAACTGCAAAAGCTTGTTGTTCATGGTGACAATATCTCCTTTTAATATTAGTATGATACTAATTGCCTTCTCTTGAAACTCTTGGTGCTAATAAAATGACCTGTTGCCAGGCGCCCTAGCTACATTTCGGTACACGTTTATCGGTTTCAGAGGCCGATTTGTCCTAAAGCATCCAACCCATGTGCCATGATGTTCATCTCTCATAGAGGCATAGAATCTTGTAGGTTTCTGATTCTATGTCGTCCTCCTTTCCGTGGCAACAGTCGATGGGATTCCGAACATGATAAGAAGCGGTGTCAGAAGGAATCCCCCTCCGACTCCGAAGAGACCGGACAAAAGTCCCACCGCCAAGCCAAGCCCGACGGGAATTAGAATATTCATGCTTGTCAGTGCTACCGGTAAATAAAGAT
>Ga0335081_10001037_pt1 | contig 44698 bp, 48 predicted proteins | sample Lox_Sample_35_FD_206713 | JGI IMG/M metagenome (GOLD analysis project Ga0335081, IMG submission 206713) | Soil microbial communities from Loxahatchee National Wildlife Refuge, Florida, United States - Lox_Sample_3.5 | ecosystem: Environmental > Terrestrial > Soil > Wetlands | place: USA... | reverse complement strand
ATCGCGTCAGGATCCGTGGTTGCGAGACTGATGCTTCCAGCGGCTCCGCCCGCTGTGTAAGAGAACAACGCCTGGCCCGGATTTCCGTTTAAGTCAAAACCGGTTGCCTGCGCCGCATTGAAGGCATTGGCAAACTGGCTGGCGAGCGTATTCAGCTGGTTCAGAACATTAGGAATGTTCTGGTCGCGGACCTGAATGGCTCCGCCCAGGCTGCCGCCCGTCAGCGTCGAAGTAATGTCCTGTCCCTGAGCGTAAACATCCGTCATTGCCCCCGGACCGCTGCCAGTTTGCAAGGCAAAGCTCTGATTGCCAACCACCAGCGCGGTTCCGTTTCCTGTAGTCAGGGTCAGACCATGCTCGGTCTGGGTTTCCGAAACCGTGGTCAGCTGAGAAAGCTGATTGATCAGTTGATTTTCCTGATCGAGCAGACCGCCCGGATCCTGGCCGAGCTGTTGCATCTGGCCGACCTGCGCATTGATTTTGGCAATCTGTTTTGTGAGCGCGTTGATCTGATCGACAGTCTGAGGAACAGACTGATTCAGGCTCGACTGAATCGTTCCCAGACTTTGCGCGGTCTGATTAAAAGAACTCACCAGGTTCTGCGCGGCGGTGATCACGGCCGAGCGCTGTGCTTCGTTGGTCGGATCGGTGGACAACTGGCTGATGCTGTTGAAGAACGCCGACAGATTCGCGCCGATGCCCTGGGTGGGATCAGAGAAGAGACCTTGAACCTGCTGCAATGCGTTTAACTGCGTCTGCGATCCGCTCTGCTGAGCAGTTTGCTCGGCAATCTGCATGGAAAGGATCTGATCGCGAACGCTCTTGATCTGCTGCAGCATGACGCCGGTTCCGAACGTGAGATTGCCCTCAACGTCCGGAGTTTGTTGCGCGAGTTCGACCATTTCGCGGCTATAGCCGGGAGTCGACGCGTTGGCAATGTTATTGGTGGTCGCGTTCAGGGCACCCTGATCGACGTCCAGGGCCTGCGTCGCGATCCACATGGCTGAGATCAAACCACCCATGGTTTCTATACCTCACATGACAAAGTCTGAGCCGGCTGCCCCACTGCAGGAGGTTTGCCGTAACCCTCACCGTGGCCACAGTAGAGCGCAATTAACAAATCGGTACATTTCTTCGAACGCTTCACCAGTTCGTCATATGCGCGATTGAGCCGCGCCAGAGCGACGTACGCTTCCTGAATTTCCGTAGCTGTGCGCGAAGCCTCGGATTGTGCAGTCTGGTTAAGACGCACGGGCGCAGCTGGAGTCCATTGGGTTGCGGCCAGATTGCAGCAGAGGCTTTCCTGGTTAGCCAAGGCAGTTTGCAACCGGGGCAGATCGTTTTCGGCAATCGCCGTGATGGCAGTCTCGACCTCTCCAATCAAGGCGCGGACGCGGGCCAGGTGCTGCTGCTCTTCTTTTGCAGGGATTACGGCATGATCCGGCATGTTCGTTTCGCTTTACGTTTGAAATTACTTTTTTACTCGTGCAACTTCCAGCTACTGATGCAGTATGGCTTCGGCAATCGCGTTTGGATCGATCTGATACTGCCCACTCATCACCTGTTCGTGCAGACTGTCGACCTGCTCCTGCCTGATTGCCGGCGTCTCGAGGGCGCGGGCGGCCAGGCTACTGATCGTGACGGTGTCCTGGGACAGGGTTTCCCAGGAATCCGTAGAAGCAGGATTAACGGTCTTTGTCTTGGACGAAGGGCTGTCGGGCGTTTGTCCGGAAATGCCTTGCAGATCGGTCGAATTCCATCCGATTCTCATAGAAGCCTCACGAGTCGCGAAACGTCAGTACATAATCGGCACTAACCGTTGTGAACTTCAACAATTTCGCGAACCGTTTATCGCCCTTTCGTTTCTGACACTTGCGAACCAGCCATGGCGGCTTTTTCACTGCCGGCCTGATTACCCTGATTACCTTCGTGTTTGGCTGCCTCAGCTGCCGTTCGGGTCGCCTCGGCCGCCTTCAGATGTTTGCTGATCATGGCGGAGAGCCCGATTCCCCCGGCCTTGCTGATTGCGCTGCCCATGAACTCGCACGCCAGGCTTTGCATCTGGTCGTGTCCTGGATCGCTGTTCTGGTCTGGATCGCTGCCCGGCACCGTGGCGAACGACTTCTCTGCCTGCTCTAACCACTCGCCAAGCAAAATGCTTTCGAAGTCGTGGGCAGCCTTATCAATTTTCTTTGTGTTCCCGCTTGCCGAACCGCTTTGGAGAGCATGCATGGCCTGAGCGCTCCGAGCCTGACTCAAGGTCTGATCAACATTTGCGGCCATGCCAAGGTTCAACCCGGTTGTGCTCACAGGACCTCCAGTTCAGCTTGCAATCCGCCGGCGGCCTTGATCGCCTGCAGGATGGCCACGATGTCGTGCGCGGTAGCGCCCATGGTGTGCAATCCGTTGATTAATTCCTCGACGCTCGCGCCCGCGTTCAACTCGATCGAGCGCGCCGCACCTTCTTTGGCCTGCACGTCAGTTTGAGGCACAACCTCTGTCTTGCCCGTTTTCGAGAATGGCGCTGGCTGCGAGACCTGGAAGGTAGTGGTCACTTCAACCGTCAGGTCGCCGTGCAGCACCGACACCGGAGAAAGTTTGACATCGCCGCCCATCACGATGGTTCCGGTGCGTTCGTTCATCACCACTTTGGCAGGAGGGTGCACGGGAATCGACAAGTTCTGCACGCGAGAAATCAGAAGAGGAACGGAGCCCATGCCAGCTTGAGCTACATTCACGTCTATGCGGCGGCTGTCGACGAAGGAGGCGACATCTTTGCCGAAATCATGATTGATTGCCGATGTGATGTCGCGTGCTGCATTGAAGTCGGGTTCGCGAAGGACGAGCGATACCGTGGTGAAGCGGCTCAGGTCGATCGAGGCGTCACGCTCCACGGTTCCGCCAGCCGGAATCCGGCCGACCGTAACGTGGTTGACTTCCTTGGAATTTGCGCTGCCTCCGACCGTGTAACCACCCAAAGTCAACGGGCCCTGCGCTTCTGCGTAGGCGTCGCCATCCGCTGCTCGCAGCGGCGTCATTAACAGCACACCGCCTTCGAGACTCTTGGCATCGCCCACAGATGAAACCGTCACGTCAATGGTCGTTCCGGGCCGCGCGAAAGGAGGCAAGGAAGCCGTCACCATGACTGCAGCAACGTTTCGGACCTGGACGGATGCAGGGGCAATTTGAACTCCCATGCGCTGAAGGACGTTGGCCAAAGTCTGAGTTGTAAAGAGAGTTTGCTGGCTGTCTCCGGTCCGCTTCAGCCCGACGACGACACCGTAGCCGATCAGGGGATTCGTGCGTACGCCGCTGATGGTAGTGAGGTCGCGAATCGCTGCAGTCCGAGTTTCCTCGGTTGCCGACGCAGTTCGGGCGCCGGTGAGCAGCAACACAAGTCCCGCGCAGTAACACCCGAAGCTTTTCCAGCTATTTCTCATTCGATCCTTTCCTTACCAGCCAATCAGCCACAACAACGTCCGCATGATGGGGTTGGGGCGGGCGATTGAATCGCTGACCACGCCCTTCCCCTTAAGTTCGATTTCCAGATTTGCAAGTACCGTAGAAGGCGCGGTGTTGTTTGGTCCGATGTCCCCCGGGCGCAACACGCCTCGCACCAGCATGGTTTCGTGCTGGCTGTTGATTAATACATGACGTTCCGCTTCCACGATCAGGTTGCCATTGGGCAATAGCGCGATCACGCGTCCAGCCAGCCTGGTCGTAAGATTCGATCCAGCCGAGGTCTCGCCTTGCCCCTTCAACTGTGTGGCGGAATTTGCACCGAATAGCGGGTTCACGCCGCCAGTCTTGAGTTTTCCCGGCAGAGCCGTAATCGCGGAACTTGTCTGGAAGGTCCGCTGCGAGTTCACATCTCCGGTGGACTGCGCGGCAGTTTGTTCAGAGACGATTAACGTAATCGTGTCGCCTATATTCCGCGCTTTATAGTCGGCGCTAAGGTCTGTGAAAGCGCCACCCTGGACCCAAAGACCGCCCAAGGTCGCCCCTTGGGTGGTCGTATTATCCTGCTGCACGCGAGCGATGTAAGCGGCGCGGGTCTGTGCGGGATCTTTCTGGGTGCTTTGTTTCGCCAGCAATGACGGCGGCCCCGCCACGAACATGATTTCGATCAGTAACGCGACGCATCGCCGAATTAGACCAGTGATTCTCATTTGTTCCTATGCCTCAAAGCGTGACCGCCTTCAACAATCCTGGCCCCATGATTTCTGCCTTATAAAACCGGCGGTGATCGATGCTTGCCACTCGGATGGTTTGACCTTGCCGTCCGCTTTGCAGGCAGATGACGGGCATGCTGATGTGCAGGAAGCGATTGTTGAAAACCATGGTAGCGGGATCGCCGCTGCGCAGCACGGGTCTTTGGCCCGTGAGTTCTACCCGCGTGCCCTCGGCCGAGTTGGCTAAAGACGGCAGAGACTCGGGCCCGCCGGCCGTTCGATTCACCAGCACGTAAAACGGCAGACAAGCCCGAGGATCAAGGCAACGCAACTTTACTTTCAAACTGTTTTCTACCCAGGGTGCAACCTCGATGACCTTCAACCTTCCATTCTGGCCAATGACGCTGACCTGGGAGAGAAACTTTACGTTCGCGGCATCGACTTTCCATCCCGCCACTGCCATGGCGGTCGCGACATCTTGCCCGGTGATAGACAGTGGCTCATGCAACTGTGCGGCTGATGGCAGGACCCATACCACCAGTATCGCCATGCCGAACACTCTTCGAAGATTTCCTCGCAGCGTCATCTCAATTCAATTAGCGGCCAATGGTCGACAGGTCTTGCAACATCTGGTCGGCGGAGGTCACCACTCGCGAATTGGATTCGTAGGCCCGCTGAGCCACGATCAATTGCACGAATTCCGAAACGATGTCGACGTTCGATTGCTCCAACATGTTTTGTTGAATGGTGCCCAATCCTTCCGCCGCGCCCGGCGCGCCGACGATTGGATCGCCCGAGGCAGTGGTCGCCAGGTACAGATTGTTGCCAACACTGTTCAAACCACCGGGATTGGGGAACATCGCCAGCTGAATGCTACCCACCTGCTGGGCTGCACTTTGACCGGCTTCTGTGACCGAGACCGTACCGTCAGAACCGATGGTGATGGTCGTGGCGTTCGCAGGAATCGTGATATTCGGCTGGAGAGGGTTGCCATCCGCCGTCACGATATTCCCCTGCGCGTCGAGATGAAACGACCCGGAGCGGGTGTAGGCAATCGTGCCGTCGGGCATCGTGACCTGAAAGAAGCCGAGCCCCTGGATAGCCATGTCCAGCGGGTTGCCCGTCTGTGTAAAGTTCCCCTGCGTCTGAACAACTTCCGAAGCGCGTGGCATGGTCCCAAGTCCAACCTGCAGGCCGGCAGCGATCGTGGTCTGCTGAGTCGCCGCGGCGCCGGGCATCACCACGTTCTGGTAAACCAGATCGGAGAACTGCAGGCGCCGTCCATAAAAGCCGGCAGTGCTGGCGTTCGCCATGTTGTTGGCGATGTTGTCGAGATTCAGTTGTTGGGCCACCATTCCACTGGCGGCGGTATAGAGCGCACGAAGCATGGCATTCCCCTTTAAGTGCTTGGCGTGACTCGCGGCAACTCCTGCGCCGCGGTTTGATTCATGTCTGTGTGAAACATCGTTAAAGCGCGCTGCATCAGTTCCGCGTACCGCTGAATCGTGATCAGCTCAACGGTGCTCGCTACCGGGTTCACGTTGGAAGCTTCCAGAGTACCCTGCTGAATGCTCGCCGATGTAGCCGGCGTTTCAGTTTTGGGTGGGGCAGAATAATAAGTCGAGCCTTCGTTGGTCAGGTTTGTTCCTGCTGGAAAATCCACCAGCTTGAGTTTTCCGGCAACTGCTCCGCCGACCGAAATCGTTCCATCCGCGCTGACGTTTACCGGACCACCGACAATGTCAATTGAGCCGCTGTCTCCGAGAACCAGATCGCCCTCGGAGGTCACAAGTTTGCCTTTGCCCGAAACATGGAAATTTCCATTGCGGGTAAACATCCGGCCGCGGGCGCTTTGCACGACGAAATAACCGGGACCCTGAATGCCTAGATCCAGATCGTTGCCGGTTTTTTCGAGGTTGCCTTGCGCGTTGTCGATCTGGCTGCCGCCGAGAACTGAATAATTGTTGACGGCCTCGTTCAAGCCGGACACGGGAAAGATGGAGGATTTTGCCAGCAGCGAACGAAAAACCTCGTGCTGCGCTCGAAATCCCGGCGTGCTGGCGTTGGCCAGGTTGTTGGCGACCAGGTCTAAGGCCTGGGTTCGGCCCATGAGGGCGGTACATGCCGCGTAGAAACCGCTGTCCATACAAAAGGGCAAAGCACGATCACGGCCATCGCGCGCCGCTCTCAGCGGTTCGTAAATGATTGAAGCACGGTGGGGACGGTCGCTGGGGATGAGAGAAGCATGAGAGCGCTTCGGAGCCGGGCGGCTCGCGCCAGCTTTTCAGGTTCGATTTCTAACTCGTCTCTACTGATGACAGGATGGCCTTGGTCTCACGAAGGCTGCGCCATGCCTAACACTTCAGGGAATGAAACGAATTCCAGCCGTGATGCCCAAAGCTCAGCATCGTTTACCAAGCGCAGCAATCGCCGCGCTCTGCCTGACGTGCAAGCACTTTCGTTTCCACGAATGACATCAACCAGAATCGGCGGGAACTGCCAGGCCTTTGCTAAACGGCTGCCAATCTCGCCTGCATTTTGCGGGGCCACTTCTGCAATATTCCATCCCAGCAAAACCGGGAGCGAGCCCAAATGCCGAAGCAAGCCGGCCAGGTATGCGACTTCGGGATTCTCGGTTGCTGAGCGCTTCGCGAGCTCTTCGGAAATCAGGGCCACCCGACGGGCATGCCTCCAAAATAACTCACATAACTGCGGTGCATCCGGACTTTCTTGCTGGCGCACAACGATCCTGGTATTGGTAGCGAGCGCCTTTAGTCTTTCTAATCCGACCTCAATAACCAAGTTGCCGACGTTCAGGATGCTTCCGAACCGTCTTCCCGGCTCCCCCGCGGCCAATCGTAAGAGCTCCACGGTAAGACCAACGTCGTTACGAATGATTTCTGTAATGGAGTGCAGGTCTGCGCAATAAGAGGAGGAGAGCAGTTCCAGGAGCAGGACGGAATCCGGCATCGCCGGCAACGCGGGATACTCCGTGCCGCCTTGACTAAACGGCCGTGCCGGTTCGTTGCGATTGATAGCTGTGAGAGGGTATTCGCCGTAGTTTGCCAGCATGATCTCTTCCCTGCTGGCTTTCCATCGGCATTCTCTGCTTCGGGCTTTAGTCCCTCATGAGACTCTAACTGGTGCCCAGATGGAACAGGAGATCGATCTCCTGGCGGCCGAGCACGCGTGCCCAAAGATAGTCCTTGCACATACCCACGCGGGCCTGTGCGGCCCCGGACTGCATTGCGTAATTGCGCACCATCCGGGCAATCTCAGCCGGAGTGTTGTCGCGCTCAAACACCAACTCGTTCTCCGTGGCCGTCAAATCGAAGGTGTGAAGGCAACGGCGGTACTCGTTCGCGGTTATGAAGCACGGCGTTGCTGAGCAGGAGGTCATCTGCTCGATTGTGTAAAGCAGATGATGAGGAACACGGCTGACAAAGCCGATCATCAGTCTGCGGCCGATTTCCGTATAGTGCACGGGCAACATGTTATAGAGTTCCAGCAGCCGCCGCGGAATGCGCACTTCCACCGCCGGGGGGCGATCCCCCAATGAAAACACCGGACAGCCCCATTGCGCCGCTACCCCGGCAGTCACCTGCTGCTGCGTGGCAAACCCCAATTCCTGCACGACGTCTCCAAAGTTGTTGCCGGTTGCCCGTTGCTGCTCCAAGGCAGTCTTGAGTTGTTCGTGAGTCAAGATCCCCCGCGATACCAACAACAGTCCCAGTGGCATGCGCAAGTTAGGAGCTTTTTCCTGTTTCTGGCGATTCGACAGGAGATCAAGAATGTTCCGGCGCGCACCCCGTTCGAAGCAATCCGGACCACAAAACCATTCTTCAAACAGAGACAAGCCGAAATGGCGCTTCGATACAGCATGTTTCAGCGCATTGCCCTTGCACTCCGGATTGGCGCAACCCGGCCAGTTCCGCCACTTGGAAATGCTCTTCGCCAGATTTTGAATCGCTACATTAGTCACTGAAAACCGTCCTCATTGATCCTCAACTATTCGTAATTTTCGGCAAACGCCGCCTTCTGCAGCGCCGCCCGAAGTTTGGGGAGAGCGATCGCGTGGATCTGCGAAACTCTGGATTCTCCCAGTTGCACGACTTTGGCAATTTCCTTCATCGTCAGCTCTTCTTTGTAGTAAAGAGAGATGACTAGTTGCTCTTTCTCGGAGAGCGTTGCAATCGCTGCCGATAGTTTTTCTTTAATCTCCGTCTGAAGGCAGAGTTCGTAGGGATCTTCGTCCCCACTGGGCGCCGACTCAATCAGATCCTGCTTCCCTGAATGATCATAGGGAGAGTTGACTTGCTGGCCAACCAGCGTCAGCCCATCGAGACGTAACGCGATCTCGTGCAATTTCTCGAGCGAGACGCCCATTTCGGTGGCGATTTCGTCCTCTTCCGGCTGGCGACCGAGTCGCGCCGACAAAGTGGCGATCGCTTCTTCGATCCGGCGGCCTTTGCGGCGCAGCGGCCGCGATCCCCAGTCCAATTCCCGCAGACTGTCCAGAATCGCTCCCCGAATGCGGAACTTGGCGAACGCGTTAAATGGAACGGACTTGGAAACGTCGTAGCTTCGCGCTGCCTCAATCAGCCCGACCACTCCTGCATGCACCAGATCTTCGAAGACCACGTGCTGCGGCAAGCGTTCGTGAATGCGGCGGGCGATGTAATAAACCTGCTGCAGCTCTTTCAAGATGAGCTGTTCCCGCTGTTCAGTTTCTTCGACCGTCTCTCGATATGCCAGTTCTGCTTGCGTCATAGCATCCTCAACTCATTCCTGCGATCTTCACCGCACTGCGCCGATCGATTGCACCGGAATCAGAGGAGGGATCTCCGTAGGTGCGAGCACAACAATCTTGGGGAAAAATGGTTCCAACAGCCGCCGCAAGTGGAATCGTCCCGGCGAAGAACACAAGAGCACCGGAGGCGCGTTGACCACCTGGTCTCCGAACAGACTGCGCAACCCGTCGAGCACTCGTCGTGCCGTATTTGGCTGCAACGCGGCTGACGAAACTGCGGGCTGCGGCGTCAATGCCCGCGAACATTCCTCTTCGATCGACCGATCGAGAGTTACTACCTTCAGTTCGCCGCGCTCATCAAGAAGCGGACGAACCAGGGCACGTCCGAGCGCTTGCCGCACTGCCTCGACGAGCAGCACTGGATTCTTGTTCGTGGTCGCGACGTCCACCATCGTTTCGAGAATCGTGCCCAGGTCGCGGATCGAGACTTGCTCTCTAAGCAACAGTTGCAAGACCTTCTGCACCTCTCCGAGGGTCATCACCTTGGGCACCAGTTCCTCAACCAGCTTGGGATGCGAATCGCTGAGGCGGTCGATGAGCCGTTTGGTTTCCTGGCGAGTCAGCAGCAAGTGTGCGTTTTGCCGGACAATCTCGCCCAGATGGGTCGCTAGGGCGGACGTGTGATCGACAACTACATAACCTGCCGCCAGCGCCTGCGCTTGCAGTTCCGGAGCGATCCACTTCGCGGGCGTGTTAAAAGCCGGCTCACGGGTTTCGCTGCCCGGCAGCGCCGGCGGAGTAGATTGTGAACTGATCGCGAGCAGGCAATCTTTTCGCATCTCCCAGCGCGCGATTTCGACTCCTTTGAGATAGATCACGTACTCACGCTCTTTACGCGCCAGATTGTCAGTAATGTGAATTGGCGGGACCAGAAATCCGAGCTGCGTTGCCAGGCTCTTGCGCAGAGAGCGAACTTTTCCGAGCAACTGGCCGCCTTGCTTCGCATCGACCAACGGTACGAGACCGAGTCCAACCTCGAGCATCAACTCATCGAGCTTGAGCAGCGAATCCATCGGGTCTGCAGCCGGACTTGCGGCTGCACCCTTTGCCGCCGGAGTTCCGGGAGCAACCTGACCTTCCACCGCCGTGTCAGGCTTAGCCCGGCGCGCCAGCACGACCATCAAAGCAGACATGAGAATGAACGAGAGCTTCGGTAGGCCCGGAATCAATGCCAAGCCAGCCATCACCGCAGCGGCAATCCACAGTGCTTTGCGTTTGCCGAACAACTGCTTCCCAACATCGATGCCGAGTGTGCTTTCAGAGGACGCGCGTGTCAGCACAATGGCGCCCGCGACCGATACCAGCAGCGACGGGATCATGGTGACCAGGCCGTCGCCGACTGTGAGAATCGTGTAAGTTTTCAGCGCTTCGAGCAAGGGAACGCCGTGCTGAAAAACGCCGATGAGAAATCCGGCAATGATATTGATCGCAGTAATAAGGATGGTGGCCAGCGAATCTCTTTGACTGAATCGGGCGGCACCGTCCATGGCGCCGTAGAACTCGGCCTCGCGGGCGATCTGCTCGCGGCGGCCACGGGCCGCCTTCTCATCGATCAGGCCCGCATTCAAATCGGCATCAATCGCCATCTGCTTGCCGGGCATGGCGTCTAAAGTGAAACGCGCGGTCACTTCAGCGGTTCGCACCGAACCGTGGCTGACCACCATGTACTGAATCGCAATCAATGCCAGGAATAGCACGAAGCCGACAACGTAGTTCCCGCCAACCACGAACTGGCCAAATGCCTCGATCACTTTTCCTGCAGCGGCTGATCCCTCACTTCCATGAAGCAGAATTCGCCGGCTGCTGGCTAGTCCGAGTGATAGGCGGAACAAAGTGAGAAGTAACAGCAAGCTGGGAAAAACAGAGAACTGGACAGGCTTGAGAATCTGCAACGCCACCAGCAAGACCAGCACGGCTCCAGTAATGCTCAGCGCCAGCAAGATATCCAGCATCAGGGCCGGCAATGGAATGAGCATGACAAACACCAGGCTTACTGCCACGGCGGGCATGATCCAATCGGTTCGTCCGGTACTGATAGCTGCTGCTGCGGCTTTGGGTTTAGTCGTCATGCGTATTCAATGTCCAAATTCAATTTGTCTGTGCAGCCGCCTGCTGCCGTGCCTTCGCCTGCGCGCGGAAGACGAAGGCCAGAATTTCAGCCACGGCGGTATATAGCGCGGACGGAATTGCTTGTCCCACTTCGACTGTCTTGTAAAGCGCCTGCGCAAGAGGCGGGTTCTCCAGCACCGGAATGCCGTGCCAACGTGCCACCTCTTTGATCTCTTGCGCCAGGAAGTCGCGCCCCTTAGCCAGGACGATCGGGGCCTCCATGTCCATCTCGTACTGCAAGGCAACCGCAAAGTGTGTCGGGTTAGTGATCACGACGCTGGCTTTCTCGGTATCGCGCAACATCTGGCGGCGCCGCATCTGGCGCTGCAGACGGCGGATTCGCCCTTTGATCGCCGGATTTCCTTCCGTCTGTTTCAGTTCGTCACGAACTTCCTGGCGGCTCATCTTCAAATCGGACTCGAGTTTCTGCCAGACCAGCAGATAATCCACTGCCGCCCAACTCAGCAGGACCAGCCCTGACTTCCAGCAAAGCTCCCACATCGCGCTCGACAGAAAGCCAGCATACGAACGAACCCCGAGATCCGAGGAGTGCACGATCACCTGCCAGTGATTCTGCACAGTGGAAATTCCGATCCACAAAATCACGGCGAAGGGCAGCAAGGACTTCAGAATTGAGCTCAAGCCCGTGAGTGAGAACATTTGCTTCAGCTTGGTGGCCGGATTCAGCCGATCGGGCTTGAAGGCCAAAGCCTCGCCCGCAAACACCACTCCGCCCTGGGCGACGCCCGCTCCTACGGACAGGAGCCATGCGGTCATCAGTATGGGAACGATCCATCGAAAGACTCCGATTGCGCTCCAAAACAGGACCGGGCCTCCCGGTGAAATCGGTTCGCGCACTGAAAGATCCAGACTGTTCTGCAACAGCCCCCGCCATTGCCGAAGCACATCGGGAACCTGCCAGGCCACAAGCCCTAACGCGCCCGCCCAGGCCAGCGCGTTAGATAATTCTTTGGTGCGCGCAACCTGGCCTTGCTCCCGCGCTTTCTTGCGCTTTTGCGGTGTAGCTTTTTCTGTTTTGTTCGAATCAGCCATGAATCGCTATTTCGCCAGGTGCAGCAGTTGTTCCGTGTACGCTATTGACTGCGAGAAATATCTTTCGAATAAATGCGGCCAGAAGCCCATGGTTGCGGCCAGCAGCAGCACGCCCAACATGCTCTTAATCGCCGGGCCCAGCAACATGAGCGGCATCTGCGGCGATGCCTTGCCTAACAATCCGAGCACAAGGTCGGCCAGCAAGGTTGCCGCCAGCACCGGCGCAGCAATTTGCATTCCCAGTTCGAGGACAATTGCTCCCTCGTGCATCAGCGCCTGCGAAAGTAGCGGATTCACCGTCGCCGTGCCAGGCGGCAGATACTCGAAGCTGTGGGCAATGGCTCGAAGGATCCAGCGATGCACACCCAGGCCAAGGAACATCAGTAGCGCCATGCCCTGGTGGATCATGCCGACTACCGTGTTTTCCACCTGGGTGTTGGGGTCAAGAATATTGACGAGTGAATAGCCCATCTGCACGCTCAAGATCTGTCCGGCCAGCTGCGCAGCCTCGATCATCGCGTTCGTCGCCAGTCCGATAGCAATGCCCACCAACATCTCGCTGCCAACCACGGCCGGCCACTGCGAAACCGCAAACCGCACCAGATGCGGCGAGTAGACCGGATAAAGAACGGCTGTAATGGTAATGACCAGCACTGCCTTGATGCGGATCGGAATTGCAGCATGGCTGAAGAATGGCGCGAACAGCACCAGTCCTGACACGCGCAGCCCAACTGCGAAGATTGAGCCGATCAAGTTGGCGAGAGAAATCTCCATTACCTTTACCGAATGAAAGGATGAAAATCAGAAAAAATCTGCAACGTAAATCCGCACACCTGTTTCCACATCCAGGGCATCAGAAAAAATGCCGCCGCCCCGGTGGCGAGCAACCGGGGGACGGTCGAAATCGTCGTTTCCTGCAGCGAGGTCAGCACCTGCACGATATTCACCAGCAAGCTGACGATCACCGCCGCCGCCAGAATCGGGCTGGCGAGCAGAAATACTTCGCGCATCGTCAGTCGGCCGAGATCCACGACTTGTTCTACCGGCATAGTTTTTGCCTCAGCTAAAACTCTTCATCAGCGAACCAATCAAAAGATTCCAACCATCGACCATCACAAACAGCAGGAGCTTCAACGGAGTCGAGATCACGACCGGCGGCAGTTGCAGCATTCCGACCGACGTCGAAATTGAAGCCACTACCATGTCGATCACCAGAAACGGAAGAAAAAGTACGGTACCGATCTGGAAGCCGGTACTCAGTTCCGAGACAATGTAGGCCGGAACGAGCACGCGCATCGACAGGTCTCTTGGATCATGCGGTCTGGGTTCTTTCGCCAGTTCCACAAACAGAGCCACATCTTTTTCCCGGACATAATGCAGCATGAACTGCCGCACCGGCCCGGCCCCCCGCTCTACTGCTTGCATCGCTGTGATGCGCCCACTCTCCATGGGCACAAACGAGGTCTGATAAATCGCAGCCCCCACCGGCTGCATGAGAAAGAATGTCAGCACCAGGGCCAGGCCAATCAAAGTTTGATTGGTCGGCGTGGTCTGCAGCCCCAGCGCTTGACGAAGGAAATGAAATACGACCAGCAACCGAGCAAAAGGCGTCAAGCATAGCAACAGCGAAGGAATCAGGGTAAGAAGCGTGAGTAGAACAACGATTGTCCATGGCACAGAGCTGGTGCCCATGCCAGTAATGCGGATTTCGTTCGGCGAAAGGGGCGCGGAAGTGGTCGAAGGGACGGAAGGCACCGGTTCAGGAGCGGCGCTGATAGCTGCCGGTGTCGGATCGGCTGCCACCGCGGGCGCGGGAGTATCGGCCGCGAATGCACGAAGGCTCACCATCATCAGCAACAGGATTCTTATCCCTTGGTGCAATGTCCTCATGCCTGGCTCAGGTCCTGTTCGTAGCCGTGAAAAATGTCAGGAAAGTTTTTCGGCTTCTCCAAATGGGCCAGAGTGGATACCGAGTTCGATGATCCGCCTACTAGGAACTGTTCGCCATCCACCTGAATGACGGCGATAAACCGCTTCTCTCCGAGCGAAACACTCTCGCAGACTCGCAGTCTTTTCTTCACTTGATGAGACTTGAATTTCTTCTGTGCCCATTGCCAGGCGCGCATGAGCATGGCCAAGAAGTTTGCCCCGGCGCGGGGAGCTGCGAGCTGTGGGCTTTCGTCTGTCGTCGCACTGAGCTGCACAGGCGGGGTTGGCTCAGCAATCGTCTGAAGTTCAAGACCAGCTCCCACGCGGCGATCTTCGTTTTCGATTGCCAATGTCGGCACCGCAGTCTCGCTCATGTCGATAGCCTGAGTAACAGGCTCCAGAGCCTCCTCAACCGGGGGCATCGCTTCCTCTGCTGCGAACTTGTAGGCAACTATCTCTTCCGGGAAAGCAGCGAAAACGTTCGGCTCTTCCTGAGAAGCCATACTAACGAGCTCAGTACGCGGTTCTTCCGTCGCTGCTTTCCGCTTCCTATTGGTGATCTTGAGCGGACGCGTCGTACTCAGGGTCTTTGAATTGGTTCTGGTCTTTTTGCGGACAGCAACGCTATTCGCGGCCAAGCGTTTCTTCAAACTCGTCGAGCCAGACTGGATCGAAGTTGGGATGGGCTCGGTCGGCGAGACCCGGCGTCTGTTCTCTTGCTTCGCGGTCCCTGCGCTCATGCCAACTCCGTGATTCGCACCGCCAGTTGATTGCCGATGACTTCAAACTCGGTCCAGGCGATCAGCAGGCCGTTGGCGCGCAAAGGGATGTCGCTGGCATGATGGTTCGCGGTCACGACGATCGATCCCTTCTTCAGCCGTAGCAAGTCTCCTACGGTGAAATGAGTGACCGGGATCTCCAAGGAAAGCGAACATGGGACCCATCCGAATGATTCGGTGGGGTCTTTCGCGAGCTCCGGCGCGTTGGTTTGCTCCGGCTCCCGCGCGCGTTGCACTGCTGCGTCCATCGTTTTGATCTCGCTCCGGGCGGCGTAGAGAATCCAACCCGCAGACAGAAATGCAATTTGGAGTCCGAGAAAGCCGTGGCAGGAGATCGCTCCCGCAGGATCGCTCTGCTAGCCTAACTGTTCGTAGGAGAATGACTTGGCGAGAGGAATCGCGGGGAAAGAGTAGTGCGGCCGAGAAGGAGTAATTAGACCGGAAATAGAAAAGCAGGGCTCGCGGAAGGGGGCTCGGCCCCGCATCCGCAAGTCCTCTAATTGCGGGCTAAGATTCGGCAACAGGTTCGCCGCCGTGCCCGCACAAAATCTTTCATTTCAACCGACCTGGCTCCTTGCCAGATCGCCCACTACAGGTCATCCCGAGAACCGCCTCCGCTACGCCTGGAGGTTGAGACCGTTCTGGAAGCTGGCGTTTCCATCGAGCATCGCGCGCAAATCGCTGTCGCTGGGGCGTACGCCGTAAGCTGCCCAGTAATCGTTCTTCAGATTGGCCACTGCCTGCTGGAAGCCCTGGGTGTCGCCAGCTTTGTAGTTGCGGATCGCGGTGGACATATCGTTGTGAATCAGTTGGGTGTTGAAGGTTTGCATGTCGCTCTGGGCGGCGGACAGGTTGCCATTCTTCAGGTCCTGGCCGACGGCCTCAAAGTCGGCGCGAAGGGTCGGGTCGCTGATGAAACCCGTGCTCTCCGCTCCGCTGGCGCTCAGCTGTTCGAAGGCCTTCTGCGCGCTGGAGAGGTCCCCACTACGCAACGCCTGTTCCAATTCGCGCCCGATGCTCTCTTGCTGCTGCCTGGATGTGACATTGCTCGCCGAGAAAGCCGACGAGATATCGACGCTTGGAAGTCCGTTTACAAACATTTTGTTTCTCCTTCAAAAAGTGAAATGGTACTGAAACTTCAGTTCACTACGCCCCAGGCGTTTCCGTAATAGATCGGCCTCGTCCGGGGTTTTATTGAGCCGGATCGGAGGACCGTTCGTTCTAGAACGTTCGGCCATCCCCGATCGCGTCTCAAACCATCCTTCATCAACCGCTTGCTTGTGCGGACGAGTCCGCACCTACATCAGCTGCCACTAGTTACCAGGCGCAGCCTGCAGGTTGATGGTGTCATTGGTTACCGAGTCCAAAGTCGTAATCATGCGGGCGTCGGCCTGAAAAGCGCGTTCCGTGATGATCAGGTTCGTGAACTCGGTAGAAATATTCACGTTCGAGGCTTCCAGCGCGCCACCCGTAAGCGTGCCGAAGACACCGCTCTGGGGAGCGCCGACTACGGCCGCACCCGATGCCAGGGTTGGCGAGTAACTATCTCCACCCTGCAGTTGCATACCTTGCGGGTTGGCGAAGTTGGCTAGAGCGATTTGACCGAGAGCCTGTACTTGCCCGTTGCTGAATTGCCCTTCGACCGTTCCATCAGCCTCCACCGTGTAGCTTTCCAGGAAGCCGCTGCCGTACCCGTTCTGCTGCGTCGACGTGGTCGCGCTTGGTGAGTCCACCTGAGTGAGCAAGGAAGTGCCGTTAGGATCGGTGACAGCCCAGCTCAGATTCATATTGGCTGCGCCATCAGCCAGGCCGGTGATGTTAATTCCGGTGATTGAGCCGGTCGGCGACGTCAGGTTACCGTTGGTATCGAAGGTCAGGTTGCCAGTGGCAATCACCGTTGGGTTACCCGTGCCGCCGGTATCAGCTGCCGGCAGGGTGATTTGGTAACTCCAGGCTCCCGGACCGGTGTTGGTGAAGTTGAAGCTCAACACGTGCGGCGCGCCCAGAGAGTCGTACACCGTAAGCGGAGCGGAATAGGTGTCGCCCACGTTGGCTGTGGCGTTCAAGTTGGTCTGCTGCTGCATCGTGGTGGTGGCTACCGGCGGGCTGATGGCCGATTGCCCCACCTGGATCGGAGCCAAAGTTGAGCTCTGGTTGACCACGCCGTTGACCGCCGGATAGCCCATCACGGTCTGTCCCTCAGGTGTGACCAACTGGCCGGCGGAATTCACGCTGAAATTTCCCGCGCGCGTATATTCGATGGTCCCGTTCGGGCTCTGCACAATGAAGAACCCATTGCCAGTGATCGCGACATTACTGGGGACGCCTGTGTTATTCAGGCTTCCATTGGTGAAATTCGAAGAGATCGCGCCAAGCTTTGATCCGGCGCCGACCTGGACCGGATCGCCCGCCCCGGTCGTGCCCATGTTCTGATAGAACAGGTCCTGGAAGTTGGCGGTCTGATCCTTGAAACCCGTGGTGTTCAAGTTGGCAAGGTTGTTCGAAATAACGTTCAACGCTTGCTGCGTGGCGCTCAGTCCTGAAAGTGGAATCGAGAAAGACGACATTAGTTTCCTCCTGTAACCGGATTCGTGGGTGAAGTGCTGCTCGCCGAACTGGAAGTGAACGGCGCAAAAGCATTAGTGAGCGTCTGGTTGATGCTGATCAGCTGCTGCAACTGGTTCATCGAAAACATCTGGCTCACCATTTCGGTGGGGCTCATCGGCTGTGTGGGATCTTGCGCCTGCAGCTCGGCAATGAGCAGACTGATAAACGTGTTCTGCGCCTGATCGGCTTGCGAAGTTGACGAGTTCCCGGAACCGCTGGAGTTCGTGGAACTGGTGGAGTTCGTACCCGACGCGCTGGAATTGGCTGTTACGGTTTTAGCCAGCGGCGTAAGTGTCGATATTCCGTGAAAGTTCATGTTTGTTTCTCCTGTCCTTACTGCCTTCCCAAAACCTACATATGAACGTCGAGCCGCCCTGACTCAATCGCGTCCGCGCCCATCAAGGGCATCACTGCTGTTTCTACCTCGGGGCTGAATGGGCTATACGGTGCCGCAGCCTGATTCTGTGACTGACCATGATGCGCATTCCCTGATCCATTGCCGGACTGATTCAGAACCGTGATCTCCGCTACCGGAAGACGCTGGTCACTCAAACGGCTGTGCAAACTTGGCAGTTCCGCAGCCAACACCCGGCCTAGCTCTCCGCGCTCGACCGAAATCTGTGCCGTGAAATTGCTGTGACTCATCGAGGTGCGGATATCGACGTTGCCGAACTCACCGGCATGGATGCCCACGCGCAGTTCGGATTGGCCCATACGTTCCACGAGCTTTGCCGCCTGAATTCCCGAGGGAGCCACGCTGACAACTTGCTCCGCCTGAGGAACCGCAGCTTCGGTTGGCGCTTGTGTGTGAGTCGCCGGCAATTCGGAAGCCTTCGGAGTCGCACTCGTAGTGGTCGGTTGGACTTGGCCTCCCGTCGCCGCGATATGCGTCGACATTACGGATCCGAAGGTGGCATCAGGATTCGAGCCTGGCGTTGCCACACTTGCATGATCGGCGAACGATGTGCCTCCAAGCGATGCGCCGTCTTTGCTGGACTGTGAAGAATCTCCCTTGCTGTCACTATCCTTCTCATGGCCGGCTGTAGTTGGCGCACTCACGCTCTGCGGCTTGCCGGTCGCATCACTGCGGATGCTGGGGTTATGCAGCGACTCGGGCTTCGAATCCGACGAACGTGCGATCTCATTCGCTGCAGGAATCGCCGGAGTTTTGGTAACCGGCAGCGGCGAAATACGCGCTTGCAGGAGATTGCTCACGGTTGACGGTTCCGGATTCATCGTCACAGGCTTGCCGTGCGCCGGTTCGTGGAAAGTTGGCTTGTCGGCGGTGGAAACGGCTGGCTTCGCGGGCACGCTGGCGGGCTTCGTGGCAAAAACAGAATCGGCCGTGGCCTTGCGGATTCCCTGCAGATCCATGTCCAACGCTGTCGTTGTATGCTCTGCTTTCAGGCTCGATTGGGTTTTTGATTCACCTTTGTCCGCCGAGGCCGGTACCGCGTCGTCCGCTTGCAGGACGGACACTTCTGGCGTAGCAGCGGAGACAACTGGTGAAGGTTTTACTGGATTCGCAAACGCGGACGAACTGCCCGACACGGCTTTCTCATCTGAGACACCACTCGACTGCGGATCCGTCGTGGCCGGCATTGCTGACGTGATCGTCTCGCCAACTGCAGAAGTAGCCGAACTGTCGTCTGTCTCAAGATCTAACGAATCCGGAAACTTTACCGGAGGAACGGCGGTCGCGATCGGCAACAGTGTGGCGCGGGAATCTTGCGGGCCATCTACTGCTAGAGACTTGGTTGCGGGCGCGGCATCGGAACCCGATTGCGTGCTTCTCGACTTGCCGTCTCCCTTGAGTGTACCTTTGCCCAGGATCGTGCCGTCGTGGTTGGGGGGAACGCTCGTCTTCGGAATCGTGGTATCGCAGCTTTGCTGCGCCTGCGTCATTGCATCCGAAAACTTGCTTGTAGCCGGAACATGGCTTATCGATGCTGGCGCTGGCATCGATTGCGGTGTTGCGACTTGTGGCAGACTCGCGATCACAGTTGTTAACCGCAAGCGAAGTTTGCACGCCGCGGGCCAAAAATTCCGCATTAGAAACAATTCCCGCCGATGGTCGAGGCCACAGCAAATTAAAGAGTTTTCATGCTTGTGCCGATTAGAAGGGAAGGACGATTGTGGGGACGTTTACGGACTGGGCAAGATTTGCCCAAACGCCGCTGGGCAAGGTCTGCCTACTGGCTGCGCTGCCGCCGCGCCAAGAACAGATCGTCGATGCGGTTCTGTTCCCGTCTTGCCTGCTCCAAGCGGTAGGCCTGGAACTGCCGGGTGCGCAATGATTCCAAAATCTCACGCTTCTGGCGCGCGATCTCATAAGCCTTGATACATTGCTGAAGCTTTAGCTTCAGCTCCTGCCGTTTCGCTCTCAAGAGGTCGCGCTGTTTCTCGAGAGTCAGCTCTTTTTCGTACGCATCCTGGAGATGCACAGAGACCACGCCCCGTGCCGTGTCGCTTTCCCGCCGAAGTGCCGCCGTGGAACACCATTGCTCAGCCATGCGGAGCTGAGTTTCCGCCTGCGCGATTTCCTGATGGACCCTGCCCAGCGCAAGATACTCGCGGTGCTCGATGCTCTCGCGGAGCTTCAGTACGGCGGCAAGGGAAAATCGAAAGGCCATAGTTACCCAGGAAGCGCGAACAGTTGTTCGACCGTCTGCGTTAAGGACGTGCGGTCAGCTGGGGTCTGACGCAGAAAGCGGTTGATTTCTGGCAAAGCGCCGATGGCTCTGTCAAGGACCGGATCGGTGCCTTTTTGGTAGGCCCCGATTCGAATCAGATCTTCAGCCTGTGTGTAGGCAGCGATCAGCATTCGCAATGCGCCTGCCTTCTCGATGTGTTCCGGAGAGGCCACGCTGGGCATCAGCCTGCTCAGACTGTCGAGAACGGAAATCGGGGGATAGTGGTTGCGCAACGCGAGATTGCGGTCCAGAACGATGTGTCCATCGAGTAGTGAACGAACGGTGTCGACGATCGGGTCCTGCTGATCATCGCCTTCCATCAACACGGTGTAAAAGGCGGTGATGCTGCCTTCGGAGAAGCGTCCGACGCGCTCGACCAGGCGCGCGAGCATGGAGAGTACCGAGGGCGTATAGCCTTTCGCGGTCGGCGGCTCGCCCGCGGCCAGCCCAATTTCTCGTTGCGCCATAGCGAAACGCGTAAGCGAATCTACGACCAGCAACACGTTCTTACCGACAGAACAGAAATACTCTGCGACTGAGGTCGCGGCTAATGCCGCGCGAATGCGAAGCAGAGGCGACTGGTCGGAAGTAGAGACGACCACGACAGATCTGCGCCGTCCTTCCTCTCCGAGTGTCTCCAGAAATTCGCCGACCTCTCTCCCGCGCTCGCCGACCAGCGCAAGGACTGTCAGGTCTGCGGCTGTGCCGCGCGCCATCATGCTTAGAAGCGTGCTCTTGCCCACCCCGCTGCCGCCAAAAATTCCGATTCGTTGGCCGCGTCCACAGGTAAGAAAGCCGTCAATTGCGCGAATTCCGCAGCCCAGCGGCTCGGTAATCAGAACCCGCTCTAGTGGCAAAGGCGCCAGCCCGTCAATCGACAAACAAGCGGACGCTTTGTAATCGCCCAGGGAATCAATCGTCCGGCCCGTCGCGTCGATCACTCGTCCCAGGAGTTGCGGCCCAACGCGTAACGACGGTTTGGCTCCCCAGGTGACGATGCGGTCTCCGAAACGAATGCCATTCGGCTTTTCCAGGCTCATGGACAGCACGTTAGTGCCGCGAAATCCTACGATTTCGCCGGCAAACGCTGCCCCGCTGGAGTCGAGAATCTCGCACGACTCGCCGACCGAGCAGAAGGGCCCGGCAGATTCGACCAGATTTCCCACGACCTGCGTGACACGCCCGCTCCAGCGGATGGAAGAACAGGTAGGCAGCCAGTTGCGGCACGATTCGAGGTGGCCTGCGATCATTTCGGTTCCGGCCTTTGAGCCAGGAGATCGAAGAAACCTTTTTCGATTTCCTTCAACTGGGCATCAAGGCCCACTTCCGCTGTGCCAAGATCGGTCTCCAGGACGCAGTCTTTGGGCTGAAGAGATGGGTCTTCCACGATCTGCACCGTGGCATTGTCCTGAAAATACTGCTGCCAATCGGCGCCATTCTCGGGATGCACCCGCACGATCACCTTTGTGCTTTGTTGCAGCTTTTCCAGCATGACCTTCACCAGTCCAGCGACCACCATGCGATCGATGTGGGCTTCACGGTGAAGGATTTTGGCGGCAATTGCCAGAGCGAAGTGGACCAGCTCGACTTCAACCTTCGAGTAGTACTCCTGCCGCTCGCGTTGAAACGAATCCAGAACTTCGGATATGCGCATGCGCGCTTGCGATAGCTCTTGTTCCGCGAGAGTACGCCCGTGACGCTCTCCTTCGCGCATTCCCTCAGCACGCGCGTCGGCAAGCAACCGTGACATTTCGTCCTGGCTGATTCGCGGAACGTTGTCCATCGGTGGCGTGGGACGCAGCTGCGGAGTTGCGACCTCAGGTGAGAGTTCCGCACCGTCACTGTCCGGATAGACGAATGATTCCACCTGCGCGACGGCGCGGCCCGCGGCGGTGCTAGACGATGTACTCATCATCCCCCTCGGCCTTAAGCACGACCTTGCCCTCGGATTCGAGCTTTCGAATTACCGTGACACCTTCCTGCTGGGCGGCGCCCACGTCCTTCGCGCGGACCGGCCCCAGGGCCTCCATATCTTCTTTCAACATATCCACCGCGCGTGAAGACATAGCGCGGAAGATGTGGTCTTTCAGATCCTGGCTTGCGCCCTTGAGAGCCAACGCCAGCGTCTTCTTGTCCATCGCTCCCAACCATTCGCGGATGTGTGCGTCCTGCACTCCGAGCAGGTCTTCAAAGGTGAACATGAAATTACGAATGTTGATGGCCAGCTTGGCATCATCGTGCTCAATCGATTCAAGAATGCTCTTGGAGACTCCCGCCTCAAGACGATTCAGAACATCGGCGACGCTCTTGATTCCGGTATAGGTCTTGCGGCTCTGCTCGCCGAGCGATTGCAGGCGTCGGTTAAGCACAACCGAAACTTTCTCCGCCATTTCCGGAGAAAACTGCCGCAGCTGTGCCAAGCGCTTCACCGACTGCGCTCGAGTTTGGTCCGGAAGCCTCATCAGCAGGGTCGATGCCTGCTTGCCATCGAGGTGCGCCAGAATCAGGGCGATGGTCTGCGGATGCTCGCTTTCCAGGAACTTGGCCAACTGCTGGGGATCGGCTTTCTGCAGAGAATCCAGTTGCCCGACGCTTAATTCCTGCAGCTTCACAACTTTTTTCAGCAGGTACTGGGCGTTGTCATCACCGAAAGCTTTGATGAGTGAGCGCGTCGCAAAGTCGATGCCGCCTTGTGCCAAGTAGTCCTGGGTCACAGCCATCTGGTGGTACTCTTCCAGGACCTTGTGGGCAATTTCAGCCGGAACTCCGGAAAGCTCGGCGAGTTCTTTGGTGACGCTCTGCGCATCCTTATCGGAAAGATGGCGAAAAACCGCGCTGGCGGCCTCTTCTCCCATAATGGCCATGAGGATTGCCGCCTTGCGAGTGCCCGTCATGTGCGTCTGTGCTGGTTGAGTCGCTGGCGCCGTCATTTAGCCTCTTCGTGAATCCAGGCCTGGATCAATTTGCCGGCGGCGGCTGGTTCTGCCGATACCTTCTCCAGCAATTGTTTCTTCAATGTGATGGCCCGCTGCTGCGCCGGCGGCAGAGTAGCTGCATCTTCTCCCGGAGCAAGGTCTACGCTGGCCACTGGTTGTTGTTTCTTAGCCGACAGGGCGGCGGGCAGTTCTTGAAACGTCGTTACGATTTGTTTCTTCAGTGGCCGCAACAACAGCGCATAGGCAAGCAAGAACAGTAGAATGATCGCCGCATAGCGCACGAGGCTCGACCAGTCCTGCAACGTGACTCGAACTTTCTGCGTCAAACTCGGCTTGGCCGGCGCTTCCACCGGCGTCTGATCGAACGAGAGATTCTGAACAGTAATGCTATCGCCGCGTGTGGTGTCGATACCGATTGCTGCTTTTGCCAGGTCCGCGATCTGGTTCAATTCGTCCGGTGTCCGCTTGCGCCGGATCTCCTGCTTCTTTCCGTTTTCCTGTTTGATTTCGACCGCGTCATCGACCAGAAGAGCCGCGGTAATTCTGCGGATTCGTCCGGCGGGCTGCAGCACGTGGCGGACAACCTTGCTTACGGCGTAAGTGCTGCTCTCGCTTCTGGAAATCTGCGTTCCATCCCCGTAATCAGCAACCACTCGGGTATTGGCGTTCGTGCTCTCAGCAGGTGTGGTTTTGGCCGTCGCGTCCGTCTTTGCATCAGGCTTGGTATTTGCATTGGGACCAGTGCCGCCACTTCCGCCAGGAACATTGCTGGTGGTTCCGGGCACGCCGCCTGCCAGCGTTCCTCCACCTACTTGCTCCTCGGATTTCTGCTCAGAAACCGCCACGACACTCTTCGGATCGTAGGTTTCGTCGTTCTCTTCAGCAGTGCTTGGATCGTATTCAACATTCACTCGCGCCCGCACATGCTGAGGCCCAACAACTGGTTCCAGGGTCTGCAGGATTTGAGCCGACAGCTCCTGCTCTAATCCCAGATTGGCGGCGTACGAGTCGTGCCGGGTGCCGAGTGGCCGATTGGTGTCAGCGTCGATGACCGTTACATCCTCGGCGCTGAGCTTGTCCACGGCGCCCGAGACGAGCCGGGCGATTCCCTGCTGGGTTTCATCGGACAGTTGCCCGCTGTGCAGCTTTAAAATGACCGAAGCTTTTGCCTTGCGTTCGCGGTCCACAAACACAGAATCCGTGGGCAGTACCAGATGCACGCGAACGCTTTCCACATCCTTCAGCGTCTGGATCGAGCGCTCCAATTCGCCCTCGAGCGCGCGCTGGTAATTCACCTTCTCGTCGAATTCCGTTTGTCCCCAGTTCATCTTGTCGAACAGTTCGAAACCCAGGCGCCCACTATGTGGCATCCCATCCGAAGCCAGTTCCATGCGGCTGGAATCCAGCTTGTCGCTGGGAACACTCACTGTCTTCCCGTCAGCACTGATCTCGTACTGAATGTTCTTGGCTGCGAGTTTGGCACCGAGCGCTTCGGCATCCGCGGCATCCATGCCGGTGACCAGAGGTTTGAAATCGGGTGTCGCAATCAGGTGGGCGAAAAGCGCGATTACGGCGAGCGTCACCACCGTGGCGCCAATCAATACCCCACGCTGCTTGAGTGAGAGCCCCCCAACAAAACCGGTGAGCTGCTTCTGCACTTGATCCAGAGATGGCATGCTGGCGGCGATGGTGGATAGTCCTCTCTAGCTAGAACTGGAGCCTTGAAACTTCCTGGTATGCGTTTACGATCTTGTTACGCACTTGCATCATGAGCTGGAAGGCAACGTCAGCTTTTTCGACGGCGATCATCACACTGTGAATGTCCTGCTGGTTGCCCTGCAGCATCTGACCCACCTGCTGGTCGGAGGCGTCGCTGAGCTCGCCGACCTTGTTGATGGCCTGATGCAGCACTGAACCGAAGCCATCTCCACCGTCACCTTCCGACGAACTGGGCAGAGTCGGGCTAGTCGGTGAAGTTGGAAAATTCGGCAGCCCGGTAAGAATCGTGTTATTCATATGCCCTCGATTACTTCAACAGCTCCATGGCCTGCTGGATCATCTGCTTTGACGCCGTGATCGCGGATGCATTCAGCTGATAAGAGCGCACCGCACCCATCAGATCCACCATCTCCTGCACCGGGTTGATGGCCGGGTACGACACGTAGCCTTCTTTGTCCGCGTCGGGATGCCCGGGTTCATAGCGGCGCAGCGGCGGCGTGCTGTCGTCCACCACCCGCTGCACTCGCACGGCCGGAATGGCATTCGCCAGCCCGGAGTGAAATCCGGCGAGCATCATGCGAAACGGCAGGTTGCCAGAGCTGGCAAAAACCACTTCCTTCCGGCGATAAGGTCCGCCAGATGACGTGTGTGTTGTCTCGGAGTTCGCCATGTTCGCAGCCACGACTTCCGCGCGCTGCCGCTCAGCTGCCATCGCCGAACCGCTAACTTCAAGCAGAGAAAAAATGCTCATGTGTTGCTCCCTTCATGAATCGCGTATAACAGGCTTTGAAATTCGTGACGCAGCAACTGCACTCCCAGGCCATAATTCATCTGGGTCTCGGCCAGCAGCAGACCTTCCCGGTCCATGCTGACGTTGTTGCCGTCAGGCCGCTCCAACAAGCCTTGTACCGAGCGGACAACCGGAGTGAAATTGGCCTGGCCGCCGGCGACTGCGCGCTGCAACTCTCCACGAAAATCGATGTCTTTCGTTCGATAGCCGGGAGTATCCACGTTTGCGATGTTCGCCGTGACCAGCTTCGAGCGCTGGGACGTAACATCGAGAAATTTTTCCAGCTCGTACATCATGGGGGTTGAAACGTCGTTCATGCGTACCTCCGTGGGGGCAAACCGTATTCGCGGATCTTGTTGCGGATCGTCCGCAGGCTGACGCCTAGCATCTCCGCCGCACGAGTCCGGTTTCCTCCGGTTACATCGAGGGTTGCTTCCAAAAGGTGCCGTTGCAATTCACGAATCGAAGTCCCTGGCCGGACGGAAGCAGGAATCGCGCCTGCAGGTTTTTGATATTCAGTGCGAGACAACTCGGCAGTCAGATGCTCAGATCCAATTTCCTCAGCCTCGGTGAGAGTCACAATCCGTTGCATGAAATTCGCCAGTTCCCTGACATTGCCGGGCCACGACAGCCGTTGCAGCCCAGCCTTGAACTCATCATCCAAAGCCGGAGCAGGGCGGTTCGCCTTGCCGGCGAACTCCTGAGCAAAATATTCGGCCAACTCCGAGATGTCTTCCCGGCGCTCGCGCAAAGCCGGCAGACTCAGAGGAATTACGTTGAGGCGGTAGTAAAGGTCGGCACGGAACTTTCCCTCTTCCACCATGCGCTGCAGCGAAACGTTGGTAGTCGCGACGACGCGAATATTGACCGGGGTCGTCCGCGTGTCTCCCAACCTTTCAACTTGCCGCTCCTGGAGCGCACGCAGCAGCTTCGGCTGCAGGTTTACCGGCATCTCGCCGATTTCATCCAGCAGCAACGTTCCACCTTCGGCCAGCTCGAACTTTCCTGCTTTCGAGGTTGTCGCGCCGGTGTAAGCCCCCCGTACGTGGCCAAAAAGCTCGCTTTCCAGCAGGTGCTCTGGGACCGCCGCACAATTGACTGCAATGAACGGCTTCTGTCTGCGAGAGCTGTTTTCGTGAATAAAGCGTGCCAGCAGCTCTTTTCCGGTGCCGCTTTCAGCTTCAATCAGCACATCCGCGTTGGTCTTCGCCGCATGACGGGCACGATCCAAGGCCTTCAGAAGCGCGGGCGCACTGCCGATAATCGCGCCGCTGCGGACTAGCGCCTTTGGAGAGGTGCGGCTGGCGCTCTGCATGACCCGGCTCACCGAGGACTGCAGCTGTTCGAAAGAAATTGGCTTTGTAAGATAGTCGCAAGCGCCGTCTTGAATCGCCTGCACCGCTTCCGGCACGCTGCCGAATGCGGTCAGAACAATCACAGCAGTCGAAGGATGAGTGCTTCGCACCGTGCGCATGAGCTGCAAGCCGTCGCCGTCAGGCATGCGAACATCGGTGATGACCAGCGGAAAGCTGTCGGCCTGCACCTTCTGCAACGCATCCGACGCACCGCAGGCGGTTTCTACTCGCCACCCTTCGCGCTGAAAGTTAGCCTTCAGCGCCATGCGCATTCCCGGTTCGTCATCCACCAGCAACACTGATTGTGGCGCCGCCCCAGTCATAAGACAGAAAACTCCATATGAAAAGTTGCCCCCGCACCCGGCGTGCTGCGCACCGCAATCGTTCCGTGGTGTTGTTCCACGATCTTCTGGCAAACAGTCAATCCAAGGCCCGGACTCTGACGCGCCGTGGTAAAGCCCGGTTCAAAAATGTGCGGCAGATCGTCCGGCAGGACCCCCTTTCCCGTATCTGAAAGTTCGATGACCGCAATGTGCCGGTCGTTCTTGGTTTCCGTCTTGCTAGAAATCGTAATGTTCCCGCCAGCGGGAGTGTGCCGAATCGCATTGCAAACCAGATTCAGGATTACTTGTTGAAGCCCCCCGGCATCCGCGGCAATTTCGACATCTCCAAGCGTCAGTTGCAGGCTGAGCGCGACTCCCGCCTGTCTGGCGAGAGGCTGCACGAAATTGGCAGCGCTGCGCAGGGCTTGCGCCAACTTCGTAGGCTGCAGATTGAGTGTTCCCAGGCTGTGCAAGCGCAAGACGTTATTCACCACTGCCGATAGCGATCGCACTCCGGCTTGAAGATGCTGAATACTTTCTTTCGATTCTTCGCTTAACCCGCTGTCGCTGGCCAGTAGACCAGTCAACAGCTCCAGACTGCCCAGGGGATTGCGGATCTCGTGCGCAAGAACGGTGGACATCTCCGCGAGTGCCACCATGTTGCGCGACCGTTCCCGCTCCTGCTCCGCCTCTTTAAAAGAGGTGGTATCGCGGCACGTCAGAATAACCTTCGTTCCCGATGATGCTGAGTCTCCCGGGCCGCCCAGATCGCTGTAGCGCACCGTTACCCACCGCTTCTTCTCCTGAGCCTCGAAACAGAAATCTTGCTCATCGCCTTGTTTCCAATTCTGGCAGCGGCCTGAGTCCAGCATTGTACGGATGGCGGGCGGCAGGTCAGCCCACTGCGGCGCGCGGGTCTCAGGAATTTCAAGCAGCCGGCGGGCCTCCGGGTTCAGCAACGCAAATTTTTCTGTCTTGGTCTCCAGCACCGCCACACCACATGGCAACGCATCCAGAATCTGGCGTAGCGCTAATCGCATGCGCTCGTTTTCCGCCAGACTCGAAGCCAGCGCACGATTGCGTTCTTCCAGCTGCGTGCGCAGATAGACGACTTCAGTATGCAGCTGCGCGTGCGATCGTTCCAGGCGGTCGGCCGCCGCAATGAACGAAGTAAAAGCGTCCGCCAGGTGACCGTCGGGAACCGGGCGCGAGTTCATTGGACTCAGATGAGAGCTAGGCAACATCTGCCTAGTCGGAATGCACGGTCTCTGCCAAAGGAGCCGGCCTGCACTCGTTCACTGTCGAAGGTAATGGCTCTCGAGTGTCGATCAGGCCACAACGGCTGTTGATTCGGCCTCTGGGTGCCGATAGTAAATGGCCAATCTCCAAACTGGCCATGATCGCAACCGCTGTAAGGGATTTCGGTCAGGTTCAGCGGGGTTAGACCGAAGTGAGAGATTGATCAGTCCAGGCAACCCGAATGCATATCAGCGTAGTGCAGCGAGGATAAATTCCATGAGCGGCCAACCTACAAGTGGCGTCAAGGATTTCGGTTATCGACTGCCCCGCTTCCCCGCGGACTTCCGTCTACTACTGCAAACCCCGGGACCAGAGCCGCGCCTGTTAGATGCCCGTTGCCGCGACATCAGCGAGGATGGACTCGCCGCCCAACTGGCGGAGCGCATTAGCGTAGGAACTCGTGTCACACTGATGCTCACTCTGCCGGGGAAGCCGACCTCGTTGAGCATCGCCGCCACCGTCAGCCACGAATCAAACGGTGAACACGGATTCGCCTTCAACTTTTCATCCCAGAATCAGCGAGAGCAAGTGCAGAAATATGTGATTTCGCTGCGCAGCAGCAGTTTCGCCTTGCGGCGGCCGTCTCGCTGAATGCGCTGACACGCTCCATATCTACTCTTTGGCATCCGCCGTGCTATTTCACTAGGCAGATGTTGCCTAGTGCTCATCTGTGTCTAATTTGAGCCGACGCATTTTGTAACCGACAGCATGGAGAGGGTCCTCAGCCAGGAAGAAATTGATGCGATGGTTCGCGCCGCGCGCGGCCATCAGAGCGAGACTCACCGCACCGAACAGCGTACCGTTCAGGCCTGCGAGTTTCGCCAACCGGGACAACTCCCCAGCGATCAGGCGCGTGCCCTTACCATCCTTCACGAAGGCTTCGCGCGCAGCGTTTCGCAGTCTTTAGGTGCTTATTTGCGTGTGGTGTTTGAGGCGAGCCTGGTCTCGGTTGAGCAAATGCCCTACGCCGACTTCCTGAAGAAAATTCCGGAAGTCACGTATATGACCTCCTTTCAGGTGCGGCCCATTGGGGCGGCCGCGGCCATGCAGCTCGACCACTCGCTGGTCTTCCCGCTGGTCGATCTTCTTCTCGGTGGCACCGGCGTTTGCGAGCCTATGGATCGCGAGATCACCGAGATCGAAGAACAAATCATGGACGGCGTCGGCAGAATCATCTGTCGCGAACTGGCGGCGGCATGGGCGCCGATCGGAGCCGAAATCGAACTTGATCATCGGCCGCCGATTGCGCAGATGCAGAGATTCCTGGCGGCCTCTGAGAAAACTATCTGTCTTAGCTTCCAGGTCAAGCTTGCCGAAGCCCAGGGCGGACTCAAGTTTGTGCTTCCGGTGTCCATCTCGAATACCCTGTTGCGCAAGCTGTCCACAGACTGGTCCTACGGGAAGCCCAAGGCGGTCAGCCGCTCCGGACGGCAACTGGCGGAGAGAATGCTCGAGTGCCCATTTCCCATCATGCTGGGCATGCCCGAGATCAAACTTCGTCTCCAGACCTTGCTCGAACTCACACCGGGCAGTATTTGCAATCTCGGGATTCCGGTGCGAATGCCCGCCGCATTGATTATCGCTGGACGAGAAACGTTTGAAGCTGAACCGGTACGCCAGGGTCGGCACCGCGCCGCGCAGGTGCGGCAAGCAATTCCGCTGTCGGACACGGAAAGGAAACAATAGGAATGCCAGCGATTACACCGGGAACACCGCAGCATTTTATGGTAGATGTTTTTCGCAAGACGCTTGCAGATGTGCTCTCGCAAGCACTGGGATCCTCCTGGAGTGTGGAAATCGGCGCCGAAGATGTGCCTCCGTCTCAAGACCCAGCGCTGCTATCGTTCGGTCTGACCGCCTCCGGACGTTTGCAGGGAAATGCTGCATTTCAGCTTCCCCATGCCGATGCCGTGACGCTTGCGCAGAAGCTCTTCAAGAACGCCCCAGACCCGGCGGCGGAGCTCAATGCCGATCGGAAAAAGGCCATCGAGGATCTGCTGCGCACAGTCTCGGAATCAGCAGCAACTGCACTGCAAAACCAGTACGAAGGGCTGACCCTTCAACTTAGCAGCATCGATCCGCCCGCCTGGAGCGGTCCCACAATAGCGCTGGTTGCTGCTGAAGCCTCGGGCGCTTCCTTCACTTTGCATTTCAGACTAGCGACCGAACTAATGAATATGATTTCAGCTGCGGCTCCAGCAACCGTTGCTACACCCGCACCGCCACTTCCCACTGACAGCAATCTCGATTTGCTGCTGGGCGTGGATCTCAGCCTCACGCTGCGCTTCGGGCAGCGAACTTTGACCTTGCGCGAAATACTCGACCTGACCTCAGGCTCAGTAATCGAGCTTGACCGTCAGGTGCAGGAGCCGGCAGACCTTCTTCTGGGCGATAAGTTAATCGCCCGCGGAGAAGTGGTGATTGTCGATGGAAATTACGGCTTGCGAGTTACAGAGGTAGCGGACACTCAACATGCCGGCGCGATGGCAGGGGCAGTAGCAAACCGATAACCGCAGAACTGCCGCAAGCTAAAACATTGATATGGGAAAGGGCCCGCAATGAAAGTTGACTTAAACGCACTTGATCCATCGCTGCTTGATGACGTCTCGTCGACACAACGGAGCGCAACGCACACGCCGGGGCAAACTACCGATGGCACAGCGGCTCTCGACGACGACGCCGCCACCCTCTCGGTTCAAACCGACCGAACCAAGGCGCTGGTTACCAAAGCCTTGGAGTCAGCCCAAGTTCAGCAGGAGAAGATCGATGCCCTCCGGCAAGCTGTGCAGAACGGTGAATACAAACTTGACCCCGCCACCATAGCCGAGGCCATGCTTCCAACCTTTGCCGCAGCGAAATAGTCGGCAGCCGGAGGTCATCCAACTTTGGTCACTTCCGGGTTCGACAAATCGCGGATAAAGTTTTCTATAGCAGTGATCCGATTAAGGACGATCCGTGCCATCAGCCAGTGGACAATCCGCCGCCAGCACCAAGCCCAGGCAAGTCACACGCTACGTTGCCCGCCAGCCTATTCTGACGGCGGACGAAAAGGTCTTTGGCTACGAATTGCTGTTTCGCGATGGAGTGGAAGACTACTTCCGCCATTCGGATGCCGAAGCGGCGTCGCGCAGCACCCTCGACACCTCGCTGCTGATGGGGCTCGACGTTCTCTGCGACGGGCAGCGCGCATTCATCAACTGCACCCGCGACGTGCTTCTCAAGGATTACATTACTCTGCTGCCTGCCCCGCAAGCCGCCATTGAAATTCTGGAAACCGTCCCACCCGATGAACTTGTGATCGCCGCTTGTCAGCGCTTGAAGCAGGGTGGGTTCGCGGTCGCGCTTGATGATTTCGCCGTCGATGACCCGCGCGAACCACTGACGCCCTATGCCGACATCATCAAAGTAGATGTGCGCACCACTTCCGCCGACCAAGCCGCAGCCATGGTGAAGCGCTATGGGTCAAAGGACTGCCGGATGCTGGCGGAAAAGGTCGAAACCCGCGACGAATTTCTCAGCGCGAAGAAAGCCGGGTTCACTTATTTCCAGGGCTACTTCTTCCGCCGGCCGGAGATTGTGCAGGCGCGTGAGATTCCTGCTAACCGCGTAAATTATCTGCGCCTGCTGCAAGCCATCTCGCGGCCCGTGCTCGAGCCCAAAGAGATTGAGAATGCCATCAAGGGCGAAGCTTCTCTGGTCTACCGCTTGCTGCGCTACCTGAATTCCGCGGTGTTTGGCTTCCGCTCAGAAATCAAGTCGGTCCGGCATGCCTTGGCGATACTCGGAGAACGGGAAGTGCGCCGCTGGCTCCGTCTGGTGGCGACCCTCAGCGCAGGCCAGGACAAGCCTTCGGATCTGGTGCTTTCGGCACTGGTACGCGCCCACTTCTGCGAACTAATGGCTCCGAAGGTCAAGCATGGCGACTCCGATCTGTTCCTGGTCGGCATGCTCTCACTCATGGATGCCATCCTCGAACTTCCCATGGGCGTAATCCTGGAAGGAATCTCGATCGATCATGAGACCAAGGCAGTGTTACTGGGTCAGCCGAGCCTGCTCACACCGATCTACGAATTGATGGTCGCACAAGAGAACGGGGACTGGGCTACTGTCGCCGGCCACAGCACGCAAATGCACCTGCCGGAGGGGTTCGTTGCAGAATGCCACTGGGAAGCCATGCAATGGGCCCGCGAAATGACCGGCGGAATTGCCGCCACTCCTCAAAAGCCTCAGTAATCCGACTCAGGCTAGTTCATCGATCTGGTGGGTCGTATCGTCGTCATGAGGCGCATCCGGAACATCGGCGGGCGGTGGTTCCGGGTTCGGCCGCTGACGACGCTGTTGCCGCGCATCTCCCCGTGGTGAATCCTTGCCTCCCGCATCATTGGCAGGAGTGATCGATTCGGGGCGCGTGATGGAAAAGTCGGCCATTTGTTTCGCGGGACCTTCAGGGCTGCCACCAGGGTCATAATTCGATCATGTGGACAGCCTGGCTGCAACTGACCGGAAAGATCGGCAGACGCACTGCAAATCTTCAGCCACGCGCTGTCGAAAAGTCCGCGACTATACCCTTAAGTAACGTTCTGTTGCCATGCGCACGTCTGCTTTCGCTTCATTGCCGGGGCCGCTAAAGAAGTCTGCCCCGATTCCCGATTAAACCATTGCTCGGCATTTTGTTTTCCCTGGGGTGGTTCATGGAATTGGCGAGTCGGACCCGAACGGTCGCACTGCCGAAGGCGATTTCCAGCCTGCCGCCGCTGCCTACAGTGGTTGTCCGGGCACTGCAAATGGTTTCCAACAACGACGAACGCCTGCGCCAGTTGCACGACGTAATCTGCGCGGATCCCGCCTTCTCCGTCGAGCTTCTGAAGCTGGCGAATTCGCCTCTCTACGGCATTTCGACTGAGATTAGGAGCACGCTGCAGGCGGCCATACTGATGGGCTACGAGCGTTTGAAAGGCATCGTATTGACTGTAGGCATGAGATCCTATTTAGGAGATGCGCTACATCTGCCGGCCCTCAGAGCGTCTTGGCGGCACAGCCTGGCCTGCGCGATGATTGCCGAAGAACTCGCTGCCGTCAGCGCTATCGACAAAGACGTCGCCTATACTGCCGGCATCATTCACGACATTGGCCGGCTGGCGCTTATCGCCTCCGACACCAGGAAGTACGAGCAGGTGGCAAAGTGCGAGGGGCCTGGCGCAGCGGACTATCTTCAAAAGGAAAGGGAAGTGTTCGGCATCGACCATTGCCAGGCTGGCGAAGCCTTAGTCATTGCCTGGCGTTTGCCGTTCGAGTTCATCGAGATCACCTCCAGACATCATGAGCACACCGAGGATGGGCTTTTCGACACTCTGGCGGTGGTGAAGTCGAGTTGCGCAACTGCCGACGCTTTGGGATTTGGATTTCGGCCTGCACCTGCCGACCGCAATTGCGGCGAGATTCTGGGCAGAGCGCCAGCCTATGAACGCTTGCTCTTGCTCCCCCAACCTGAGGAGTTGGCTTCGCGCATCGACCGCAAGATTCAATGTATGGATTCGATGTGACGCCCTGAGGACGTACTACTTGGACTTCCGCATCAGCGTCTTTTCGCGATACATGGCGGCATCAGCGCGCTGAACGAGCTGTTGGAGAGTTTCTCCTTCTTTCCATTGTGCCACCCCGATCGATGCATCTACGGCGATCTTGACCGGTTGCGATCCTGGACCGCCCTGTAACGTGTACTCGCCGAATACCCACTTCCGCATGCGCTCGACCTGTTTCCCCGAACCTGAAATGTCGCAATCGAGCACAACGATGAACTCATCCCCGCCCCAGCGCCCGGCAATGTCGGAAGAGCGAAGATTACCTCGCAGTTCCTGCGCAAATTGTTTGAGCAGGCTGTCGCCAGTGATGTGACCGTAGTTGTCGTTGATCGGTTTGAACTGGTTCAAATCGAGGATCATCACGCAAAACGCCTGTTTGTGCGTGATGCGCCATTCAATTCGCTCCTCGACACTGCGGCGGTTCGCCAGGCCAGTCAGATCGTCTTTCAACGCCAACTCTTCCGCGGCCTTGAGTTTCGTTTCGTAATTCGACACCTCGGCGCGAAGTTGAGCTACAGAAGCCTGGTTGTCTTGCGCCATTCGATCGACGCAGGTTTTCAGTTCGTTGGCGCCCTTAACGATAGAAGTTCGAATCTGGGTGAGGTCTTCAAGATTGGCAATGGTGTGCAGCCGCTTGGTGAATTCGTTGAACTGGCTGGTGTAGCGCTGGTCGCGTTCGCCCACCGACTGGGCGGTTCGCGCCAGCACAATCAGAAGCTCCTTTACCTCGTTGGCTTTCGCTTTGAAATACTCCGCCGAACGGCCTCCCCACTCGTCGAGTTGTTCCTCTACTTTCTTTTCCGTCTCTGCGATCACGGCCGGGGTCACCTTGCCCGATATCTGAGCGCTCAGATTGCCAAGGTTTTTTTGCAAGCCGGAGCTGACCGCGGGACACGCGCGGCTTCCATTTCTGCCAAACGCCGAAAGCGCCGAACGATACGCTTCCAAAGTTGCAGCCAGCAGCCCATCGGGTACCCCATCGGTTGACGCCGCTTTACGGCCATCCATATCCAGATACTTCTTCAGGGAAATCACGGTTGCTCCCCCAATTTCGTTCTAATCGTTCGTGTGGAAGTTAGAGACGGATCTCACTCCGGGTTGGATTGTGCGGGGCCCCAGAGCAAAGCGTCACGGGTGTTGGCGGACTGCAGCTTGCCATCGTTCACGAACCGCGACGCCGTAAGCTATCGGCATTATGCCGTCCACTCTTTAACTGAGACCATCATATGTGGCGGGACCGTGCCGCGTCTTGATTACTCCAGTCACGAGACCCGGCCGGATCCAAGCTAAAAAAATTCCTGCCCGACCCCGGATTTTCACTTGACACATGGCCCACAGTCATTATTATCGACGAATACTTATTCACTGTACTGAATAAATATTCACAATGAATAAAAGCTTGCGACAACGAGCCATCCTGAATCTGCTGAAGCACGAGCCTGTCGCCAATCAAGACGAGTTGCAGAAAGCCCTGCGCAAACGCGGCATCAAGGCGGGCCAGGCAACGTTATCGCGCGACATTCGAGAGCTGGGCCTTAGTAAAACTGCCAACGGGTACGCGATGTCGCACGCCGAGGGCGGCTCGACTCCTGCCTTGCCGCCGGTCTCCCGTCTGGTCCGTGAATTCGCCTTCGAGGTGCGTACTGCGCAAAACCTGCTGGTGATCAAAACCAGCATCGGCAGCGCCCAGCCGGTCGCGGCCGCCCTCGACGATCAGGAGTGGCCTGAGGTCGTGGGCACCGTCGCCGGCGATGACACCATTCTCATTGTTTGTCCGGACAACAAAGACACGCTACGCCTGGCTTCGCGTATTCAGGAGATGCTCGCGTAATGCCAGCCAGACTCCAAACTGCGGTGCTGGGCGCGACTGGTTATTCCGGTTTGGAACTCACTCGCCTTCTGCTGCGCCATCCCCAGGTCGCGAAGCCGATCCTCCTGCGCCGGTCAGACAGCGACAGCAGTCCCACAAACCTAACTGACGTTTTTCCTTCACTCTCTGGTAACGGTGGTTATCCGCTGCAACCGCTTTCCTGGACCAAGTTGAAACAGCAAGGGGTACAACTGCTTTTTCTCGCGACGCCCCACGAAGTGTCGCGCTCCGTCGTTCCTGAAGCGATTGCGGAAGGTCTGCGTGTGATCGATCTCAGCGGCGCCTGGCGTCTGAAGCAGGCACAGCATCAAGCGGTTTACGGCTTCAAAGACACGGATTCGATATCGGCAGCCGAGCTGACTGAAAGGGCCGTCTATGGGCTTCCCGAACTCAATGCCGATCGAATCGCTGGAGCAACCCTGGTTGCGAATCCGGGATGCTATGCGACATCTGTGATTCTGGCCTTAGCTCCGCTGCTCAAAGCTGGAGTTGTCGATCGCCAACGCGGGATTATTTCGGATTCCAAGTCCGGAGTATCGGGCGCCGGCAAGGAGCCTAACTCGCGCACTCATTTTGTTTCGGTCGCCGACAATCTGTCGGCATATTCCCTCTTTAACCATCGCCATGTTGGAGAGATTGTCGAGCAATTGGGACTGAACGCCGCAGACCTGATCTTCACACCACATCTGCTTCCGATCCCCCGCGGAATTCTGTCGACAGTTTATGTGCATTTGAACCGCACCATGCGCGCCGAAGAAGTCGAGGCGCGTTTCCGGCATTTTTATGCCAACAAGCCGTGGGTGCGGGTTTTTGCCACCCCGCAGCTACCGCAAATTCAGTTTTCCCTGCACACCAACTACTGCGATCTCGGTTTCTGCCTTGCCGACGACGGCCGTCGCCTGGTGCTGGTTTCCTGCATTGACAACTTGCTCAAGGGCGCCGCCGGGCAGGCGGTGCAAAACATGAATCTGATGTACGGATGGGAAGAACACGAGGGTTTGCGGTGAAAATCATCATCAAAGTCGGCGGCGCAGCACTCGAAGATAAGTCGACGCTTCGCAAATGCGCGCACGCAATCGTAGAACTGGCGCAGGATGGCCATCAGGTGGCGGTGGTGCACGGGGGCGGTAGCGCCCTGACTCGCACCCTGAAATTGCTGGGCAAGACAAGCAACTTCATCAACGGCCTGAGGGTCACCGACGCGGAAGCTCGCGATATTGCCCTGATGGTGCTCGCGGGCATGGTCAACAAGAACATGGTCGCCGCCATTGCGACCGCAGGATTGCCGGCGGTCGGACTTTGTGGCGGGGACGGCATGGCCTTCCGTGCCCGCAAGAAGTATGTGCCGGGGCATGATCTGGGCTTCGTCGGCGAAATCTGTTCGGTTGAACCGCGCTGGCTGCAGGCCATCTGGGATCAAGGTGGAATTCCGGTCTTGTCCTCGGTGGCGCTCGGCTTCGATGGCGAGTATTACAACATCAACGCGGATCAGATGGCAGCGGCCTGTGCCGACGCCTGTCACGCCGATTCTCTCATCTTCTTAACCGACGTTCCCGGCGTGAAAGACGCCGACGGTTCGGTGATCCCGTGGCTCAGTACCGAACAAGCAGCGACGTTGACCAGGAATGCCGTGATTGCCGGCGGGATGCTGCCCAAACTCGAGGCGTGCAGCCAAGCTTTGAATAAAGGCGTGGGAAGAGTGCGGATTTTCCCCGCAGCACAGGCTGACGTTCTTCCCCAGTTTTACTTCACCAAGCTGGAGTGCGGAACCGAGGTGACCTGCGCATGAGTCTCGCCTCTGTCATTCGCGCCGAGCAGAAACTGCTCGTTCCCACTTACGACCGTCACAGAGTCATGCTCGTTCGCGGACGCGGTGTGTATGTGTGGGATTCCAAGGGAAAGCGCTACCTCGATTTCCTCAGCGGGATCGGTGTCAATGCGCTAGGCCATCAGCATCCCGCGATCCAGCGGGTGTTGAAGCGCCAGGCAGCACGGCTGATTCATACCTCGAATCTGTTCTTTCATGAATATCAGGCGGAGCTCGCCGAACGTCTGACGCGAATCTCCGGTTTGGATCGCGCTTTCTTCTGCAACAGCGGAACCGAAGCCTGGGAAGGGGCGCTGAAGCTGGCGCGCGCCTACCCTCGTGTCCACAACAACAATGGCGACAAGCCGAAGTGGCGCATCCTTGCCCTCGAGAACTCTTTTCATGGACGCACCTTCGGCTCGCTGGCCACCACCGGGCAGGCAAAGTATCGCGAGCCTTTTGCTCCATTGCTTCCCGGGGTCGATTTCGTCCAGTTCAACGATGTTGCAGACTTACGCCGCAAGCTTGACGGAAGCGTGTGCGCCATTTGCCTGGAAACCATCCAGGGCGAGGGTGGGGTTCGTCCTGTTTCTCCCGAGTTTCTACGCCTCGCCCGGCAGCTTACCCAGCACACCGGAGGGCTGCTGATCCTGGATGAAATTCAATGCGGACTGGGGCGCACCGGCGGTTACTTCGCTTATCAACACTACGACGTTCAGCCCGACATTGTGACTGTGGCAAAACCGCTGGCCGCCGGCTTGCCGCTGGGAGCGTTCCTTACCACAAATCGCATCGCCACAGCCTTCCACGCCGGCATGCACGGAACCACCTTCGGGGGCGGCCCACTGGCCTGCGCGGTTGCGATCCAATTCCTGCAGGAATTGAAGAAGCTGCTGCCTCGCATTCGCGAGACCGGAGAGTATTTTCAGAGCCGCCTCGAAGAGCTGAAAGAACGTTACGGCTGTGTGCGCGAAGTCCGGGGGATAGGGCTGATGCTCGGTCTCGAATTGGATGCCGCTGATCTTACCAAAGCAATTGTCAATCGCCTGATGGAGCGCGGCGTGCTGATCAATCGCACGCACGAAACGGTCCTGCGTTTCTTGCCGCCCTACATCATCGAAACGAAGCACATTGATCAACTGATGGATGCACTGGACGATGCCCTACACAAGCTTTCCAACTCCACAACCAGAGGAAAACATTGAACAGTCAGATGCTAAGCACGAAACCCGCACCTTCCCGGATGCCGAAGGCGCTGTGGTGCACCGATCTGGTATCCACCAGAGATCTTGGACCCGACGGGGTTGAGGCCGTCCTGCATCTCGCGGGCATCATGAAGCTCCGCCCGGGGGATTTTCGCAAAGCGCTGGCCTCCAAGCAGCTCGTCATGTTTTTTGAGAAGCCGTCCTTGCGCACGCGGCTCACTTTTGAAGCCGGCATGAGCAGCCTCGGTGGCACCGCTTACTTTGTCGATCAGACGCAGAGCCGCCTGGATGCTCGCGAGAAGCTCAGCGACGTCGCCCATAACCTCGAGCGTTGGATGGACGGCATCGTTTTGCGCACATTCTCCCAGGAAACCATCGAAGGCATGGCTGAGTTCGCGTCCATTCCGGTGATCAACGCGCTCAGTGATCTTGAACACCCGTGTCAGGCCCTGGCGGACTATTTCACTCTGCAAAGTCACTTCGGCGAGATTAAGAACCTCTGCCTCGCTTACGTCGGCGATGGCAACAATGTCGCACACTCGTTATTGCTGACCGGCGCATGTCTCGGCTCGACTGTTCGGGTCGCCACTCCGCGTGGTTATGAGCCCAACCCTGAGATTGTCCGCGATGCCATTCACATCGCGCGCCAAACCGGTGCCGCCATCGAAATACTCTCTGATCCTTACGAAGCCGTCGCCGGTGCTGACGCGATTTACACCGACGCCTGGGCGAGCATGGGACAGGAGCATGAAGCCGAACAGCGAGCCTGTATCTTCCCGCCTTATCAGCTGAATGCTTCGCTGGCCGCTGAAGCTGCGCCCCACGCGGTGTTCATGCATTGCCTGCCTGCCCATCGCGGCGAGGAAATAACCGACGAGATTATGGACTCCGAGCGTTCGCTGGTCTTTGATCAGGCGGAAAACCGTCTGCACGTTCAGAAGGCCATTCTGTACCTGTTGCTGGGCAACAAAGTAAATCATCTGCCCATAAGGAGCGCCCATGCGTGAGAAAGTTGTACTCGCCTATTCCGGAGGATTGGACACTTCGATCATCATTCCCTGGCTCAAGGAGAACTACGATTACGACGTCATAGCGATGGTCGGCGACGTCGGCCAGGGGGAGGACATCGAAGCGGTTGTAAAAAAAGCTTATGCGACGGGTGCTTGCGATGTGATCGTTGAAGATCTGCGCGAGGAATTTCTCACGGGATACGTGTTCCCTGCCCTGAAGGCTGGGGCGGTCTACGAGCACAAATATCTGCTGGGGACCTCCCTTGCTCGTCCGGTCATCGCTAAGCATCAAATTGAAGTTGCACTGCGCGAAGACGCAACTGCCGTCGCCCATGGCTGCACCGGAAAAGGCAATGATCAGGTGCGCTTCGAGATGGCGTACCAGGCCCTCGCGCCTGAATTGAAAGTCATCGCGCCGTGGCGAGAATGGTCGTTGAAGTCGCGCGAGGATTGCCTCGACTATGCCGAGCAGCACGGCATCCCAGTCGAAGCCAGCCGCCACAAGATTCATAGCCGTGATCGTAACCTGTGGCACGTGAGCCACGAAGGCGGTGAACTCGAAGATGCTGCTAATCCGCCCCTCGCCGGCACCTGGCAGATGACGCTTTCTCCGCAGGAGGCGCCCGATGTCGAGGAACAGGTGAAAATCGGGTTCACCAACGGTATTCCAACCATGGTCAACGATGTTGAGCTCGACCCGGTTTCGTTGGTCGAACTGCTCAACGAGATCGGAGCGCGCAACGCCATTGGACGCGTCGATCTGGTAGAAAACCGTTTCGTCGGCATCAAGTCCCGTGGGTGCTACGAGACGCCCGGCGGAACCCTGCTGATCACCGCGCATCGCGAGCTGGAAGCCCTCTGTCTGGAACGCGATGTCATCCATTTCAAACAGCACATCGCCTTGAAGTATGCCGAACTTACATACTTTGGTCTGTGGTTCACTCCGCTGCGTGAAGCGCTTGGTGCGTTCGTCGAAACCACCCAGCAAAACGTCACCGGAACCATCACGCTGTCGTTGTACAAGGGAAACGTGTCGGTCGTCAGCCGTCAATCCGATTATTCGCTATACCGCACCGATCTGTCCTCGTTCACCATGGACGAGAGTTACGATCAGAAAGATGCAGCAGGTTTCATTCGCATTCTCGGGCTTCCCGCCCGCTCGCGGGCGCGCTCGCGCATGGAGGTGGCGAAATGAAAATGTGGTCGGGACGTTTTCGCCAGCCGCTTGATCCGGAGTTCGAACGCTGGCAACGTTCTTTCGATTTCGATCGTCGACTGTTAAAGCATGAACTGGCAGCCAGCAGCGCCCACGCTCGCGCGTTGAAGGGCGTGGCCCTGCTGTCGTCTGACGAATTGATCACGATTCTGCAAGGCTTGGACAAAATCGGCGAACTTGCGTCCGAGTCGGCGGAGTTCCTGAATGACAGCGAAGCCGAGGATGTTCACCACTTCGTCGAGAAGCAACTGGTTGCCCTGGTCGGCGAGACCGGCTACAAACTGCACAGCGGCAGGAGCCGCAACGAGCAAATTGCCACCGATCTCCGCCTGTACGTTCGGGCGGCGATTGATCAGCATTGTTCCGATTTATCCGATCTCGCTCGAGCTTTCGTCGCGCAAGCCGAGAGTGCGGGAGCCGCGACAATGCCTGCCTACACTCATCTGCAACGCGCAGAGCCGATTCTGGTTGCGCATTGGCTGCTGGCCTACGTCGAAATGTTGCTTCGCGATGCGGATCGCCTAGCCGACTGCCGCGAGCGAGTGAACGTCTCTCCTTTGGGATCTGGTGCCGTAGCGGGAGCAACCTTGCCGCTGGATCGTCACGCTATGGCCTCGGACCTCGGGTTCGATGCGCCCACAGCCAACAGCATCGACGCCACCAGCGATCGTGATTTTGCTCTCGAATATGTCAACGCGCTTTCCCTGCTGGCGCTCCACCTGAGCCGGTGGGCTGAGGAAATGATTCTCTTCTCTTCGCAGGAATTCGGTTTCATTCAGTTGCCGGAGGCGTTCTCGACTGGCAGCAGTGCCATGCCGCAAAAGAAAAATCCGGATTTGCTCGAACTGACTCGCGGAAAGGCGGCGCGAGTCGTCGGCAAAGCAACCGTCCTGGTGGTGGCAATGAAAGGAGTGACCCTCGCCTATAACAAGGACTTGCAAGAAACCCAGCTGCCGATCTTTGAAGCCGCGGAAACGATCGTCGCGCTATTACCGTTGGTAACTGCGTTTATGCGAGAAGTGAAACTCGACTTCGAGACCATGCAGCAGGCGGCCGACTCAGGGTTCATGAACGCGTGGGCGGCGGCCACGTATCTGGCGCAACGCGGAGTGCCATTCCGCCTTGCGCATGAGCACATCGGAAAAGCAGTTCAGCTTTGCTTTGAACTTGGATGCGAGCTAAAGGACCTGTCGCTCGAGCAACTACGATCAATCGATCCTGCCTTCGATCAAGATTTTTACCAGTGCCTGAACCTCGACTCTGTCCTGGCCATCCACGACGTTCCGGGTGGAACTGCACCCGCCAGAGTGCGACAGGCGATCGCAGCGGCCAAACAGCGAATCGAATCCCTGCTTGAGGCAGCGCATGCGCACGCGTAACGCGATCCTGACGGACGCGCAGGTGATCCACGACCTGATCACGACCTATTCGCTAGATGGAACCCTGCTGCCCCGCAGCTTGGCGGAGATCTGTGAGAACGTGCGCGACTTCGTCGTTCTGGAACACGAAGGCAAGATCATTGGCTGCGGCGCTCTTCATCTTTACGGCCTGCACCTGGCAGAAATTCGCTCCATGACGGTCGCGCGATCGTGCCAGCGGCAGGGCGGAGGAGGACTCATCGTGAAAGCTCTCCTCACTCAAGCCAGGAAGCACCGCGTCTCGTGCATTTGCCTGTTCACTCGTACTCCGGAATTCTTTGCCACCCTCGGTTTTTCGCTCGCGCAACGCGAAGACCTGCCCGATAAGATCTACAAGGATTGCTGTGTCTGCCCACGCTTCCATCAGTGCGACGAGGTCGCCATGGTGCGAGGTGAACTGCCGAAGTTCGCCATTTTGCCCGAGCCACCCAGTTGGCTGGTGAAGCTGCAGCTATGAGTTCGCCATCACCAGACCAACTCATTCAACTGCCGAAAGGATTCTCTTTCTCCGCTCTGGCGGCGGGAATCAAAGCCAGTGGCAAACCGGACCTCGCGCTGATCCTGGCGGCGCCAGGTACTACTGCGGCCGCTGTCTTCACTACCAACCGCGTCGCCGCAGCTCCGGTTCAGGTTGGGCGGGAACACCTGAAACAAACTCGTGGCCGAGTTCGAGCTGTGATTGTGAACTCCGGCAATGCGAACTGCGCCACCGGAAACACCGGCCTGCGCGCTTGCCGCCAGGTGTGTAAGGCAACCGCTCGCGTACTAGCTATCGGTGGAGAAGAAGTCATTCCCTCTTCGACCGGGATTATCGGCGTCCCGCTACCGACGGAAAAGATCCTTTGCAATCTTGAGGCTCTCACGAGCTCTCAAGATTCGACGCAACTGGGACTCGAGCGATTCGCTGACGCCATCATGACCACCGACACGCGTCAGAAATTGGCTTCAGCAACTTTCCGCGCCGGCAACTCCGATGTCAATGTGTTGGGAATTGCAAAAGGTTCCGGAATGATTCATCCCCGGCTTGCAACCATGCTGGTATATCTCCTCACCGATCTGCAAGCCAGCCCGGTCGAACTCACGCGTTTGCTCAAACACTCCTGCGATGAGACCTTCAATTGCATCTCGATCGATGGCGACACCTCCACCAATGACACCGTCCTGCTGCTCGCGTCTGGCCGGAGTAAAGTTCGACTCACTGACGCGGGCATTCGTAGCAAGTTTGCGTGTGCCCTCTCGACTGTCTGCGATTCGCTCGCCGAGCAGATCGTCGCCGACGGAGAAGGGGTGAAGCATGTCATCCGCCTTTCGATCGGGCAGGCCAGAACTCCAGAGGAAGCCAGACAAATTGCGAAAACCATTGCTCATTCACTCCTCGTAAAAACCGCCTGGGCCGGGGCCGATCCCAACTGGGGACGCATCCTCGCTGCCGTAGGCCGCAGTGGAATCTCGGTCGATCCAAATCGCGTTTCAATTTTCATCGGCAAGCAGAAAGTTTGCCATCACGGCACTGCTTGTTCTTTCGACGAACGTGAAGCCCATGCTCATCTTGCTCAACCCAAATGCGAGATCCATGTGCTTGTCGGCCGTGGGCGAGCTTGCACCACCTTTCTTACTTCCGATTTGACCGCGGAATACGTCCACATCAACGCAGACTATTCCACCTGACCACAAGCAGTCGATTCACATTCTGTTGACAATTTTTACCCACGACCGGGGTACAATTTCCGTCATCAGGTCGCGAACCTTCCCCGGAGGAACGCATGCCCCGCAAAACCCGAGCCGCTCTTCTTCTCTCCGCAGTTTTATTCTTTGCCTCCACAGCCCACGCCAAGCATGCCAACGTCTCGGGGCATTGGAGCATGACCGGACGCTTGCACACTGCCCGCCACCAGCATGCAATGGTGTTGCTCCCCGATGGAAGGGTCCTGATCGCCGGAGGCATGAGTGGCACGCGCACGCTCGCTTCGAGCGAAATCTACGATCCGCGTACCGGGAAATGGTCGGTCACTGGCA
>Ga0335081_10001035_pt1 | contig 44715 bp, 33 predicted proteins | sample Lox_Sample_35_FD_206713 | JGI IMG/M metagenome (GOLD analysis project Ga0335081, IMG submission 206713) | Soil microbial communities from Loxahatchee National Wildlife Refuge, Florida, United States - Lox_Sample_3.5 | ecosystem: Environmental > Terrestrial > Soil > Wetlands | place: USA... | reverse complement strand
GTCATGAGGGAAAGGGGGCTTATGAACTTGGGCTTCTCTGGCGCCTCCCGCTGGTCGGCGTCGGAGAGTTTTCGGGGTGGCTACCTTTTCGACCGGAACTATGGGAACTTTTCAACCGGAGTTGACACTCGGGCTGTACTCCGCCGGTTTCGCTGGTCCACCTGTGCTCAGAACTGGGGCCCTCTCCAATCGTTGTGAAGTTGTCCTCAGCCATCGCGGAGACGCGCGGTTTGCCGCTCCCAGGCTCAAGAGGAGCCGGCTTCCGGCCTCGGGGTTGGCAGAGCGCACCCGAGCGAAGGCGGTGCTCAAACTGTTCCTCGTCCACCCGGACGGTACCGGCAATGCGAACAACACAATCGGCTGGAATCTTGCCTTGCCTGATCCAGAGATAAACCGCGTCGGCAGAAACCCTGAACCTGTCGGCAATTTCGCTTACCTTTGCAAATCTCGGTGTCATCGACACGACCTCGTGTTTTCATCAAAGCTCGCATGGTTCTCCAATGTCCATTTGAGAGTTTTTCAGGAAATTTCAGGAAATTTCAGATTTCGCGAGAACTGCTTGAATGCTGGGGGCTTACACGTTTCTGGAGAACTTATTCCGGAACCTCGTCAATGTTGCATCGAAATGCCTTGGCGAGCAGCCCGCGGACATACCTGTCTCGCGTGCTGGAGGCCCCGCTGCGGTATCGCTGGGTCGCGTTGTAGGTCGGTCCACCGTTGGCGGCAATATCCGTGTCGGAGGTCCATTCCGGATACCGGTCCAATCTCTGGTTCAACCAGTCAGACCGAATTTTGGCGCGCTGCACGTCTTCCGGATCCGGACTGTCACCGACTGTTTTGGCCACTGCCCCCCTGTCATCTTGCTCGGTGAAGGCCTCGGTACGTTCGTCCGCCAAAGGTACTGGTTCATCGGGCTCGGTGGCGTGTTCCATAATCATGCTGTTCGCCTCCCGGGCTTGATCATTGTGCTGAAGTGATGGTTTGGCTGCGGCGCTCTGACCGTCGGGAGCGGCCACACCGAGACATTGCGGCATTTCAGACGTTCTCGTTTTCCGCTTTTCTGCGGTACCCCGCAACTGCAGGGTTTCCAGCCGGCCATGCAGTTCCGCCTTAAGATCCGACCTGAGTAGGATGTATTCATGTTTCAGGTAATCCTCACTAGGGCGAGGAGGGGGACGACAACCGTGCCAGCGGGGCAAATTGAGGTACTTCTCTATGTCTTGCTCCAGGATAAGGCAACGGACTTCGATGGAATTCTCGACTTCCGCCCGGAAACGCTCTGTCCATGGTGGCGAGAGCAACTCCGGAGCTTGCTCCCGCAGGGCAACCCCCAGATACTTTGCAATCCGTTCGCTTATTTCTGTTTTCCCGGCAGCCCGGTATGCTTCGGCAGCAGGACTGATGAAGCCTGCCGGCCCCGCGCGATCAACGGCAAACAAGTCTTTTATCGTTGATGCCAATTCGTCACTCAGCTCTCGCCGGCGACTGTTGCCGTTGCGCCCACTCTCGTCGAATTCCTTGTAGGCCAGTCTGTAGAGTGCTTCAAGATTGTCGGATTCTGACGACATCACTCCCGCTCTTGCGATTTTTCCCCATCTCCCGGAGGGAGAGGCCGCCCGCGGAGGGGAACCCGCTGCGTCGCTTGGTGGATCAGACCGAGCCGAGGATAGCCATTTAAGAGACTACCTGAAATGCTGCGGCGCTGACCACTAGAGAGATTCAGCTTGCATCAATTATCCAAAATCATTCTTATAAGGCGGACCCTGCTGGCTTGCTCTCGCTGCTTCGGCGATGGCTTCGCTGGCTTCTCAGGCTCAGTTGCCAATTGAACAATCGTCGCTAAGTTCCACGTATGGCCAAGCCGGTAGTGCGCTAATTGTGTGTCCCTCTGGCTAGGCGATTTACGGGGTGCCCAAATCGGACAGAAGGCGGTCGGAGCGTTTCCATTAAGAGATCGTGTGCTTCGTCCATGGAGTCGGCAGTGGCAAGAGTACCCGTTTCAAGACAGCGCGCGACGTGTACCTTGAAATTTGGATCGTATTCCTCCAAGACCCGGAGGATTAACTTCTGTGGAACATCTTCTGGGTGCATGGCAGATTCATTTCTCCGTTCGGCTGATCTACACAATTGTAGACGTAACTCCGTCGGATGTTGGGAGCCTGAATCTTCGTTCGAGGGAGAACGCATTCGAACTGATTACAGGGTATGGTCGTATAGAACGTAAGTCAATGAAGATGTTCGGGCTAGCAGAGAAGTTCGCACGCGGTCGGCCGCCGACGGCTGGGACCACAACCGAGCTAGGAGGCTGCGTTCTGGACGCCACATCCTACCTAAAGGTGAAAGCATCAGCGTTACCGCGCGGCGGCGGAAACTGTGCGATCAGCCACTGCTTCAGCGCCTCCGGCGTTCCGAGCCCAACCTTAACCAAAATGCCAGCAATATCCGCCGCCGAGATTACGACCACTGGATGGCGATCACTCCGAAGTTCTTGGTACGCCTGGTGGCTGACAAACGAAGCCGTCACGAGAATGCCGAACTCGCGGTGCCGCAACCGCGAGATCAATCTTGACAGTTCCTTCACGCCGACCCCGTTGTCTGGCCCATAACACTTCGCTTCGAGCGCAAAGTCCAGCGAGATCTGGTCGGCGATCGGCCCGATGCGATACTTTCCGATCGCGTCGCGTCCGCCATCCACCGAGGGCCGCGTCACCATCTCGATATTGACATTCGGGTCCATTATTCCGGCCAGTCGCGCCGCGCAGTGCTCAAAACCATGAGGGTTCTCTTTGAAATACTCATAGACACACCGCACGAGCAATTCATCGCGGCCAGGAACAGGTGCCTGCTGCTCGCGAGTTCGCTATTCCAGAACAGGTTCCGCGCGCAAGGGCTGGTAGGCACCCTTCTGGATCCACTTCCTCCATACGGAGGGTGCCGAGCTGTGAAGTGGGTCGCCGGTCTTGAGCGCGTTTATCCACTCCCGCGACACGGTCCCCGTCTCCAACACAGTGAACTTGGCTCGGTAATTCTGGAATCGTTCGCCTTTTTTGCTGCGCCATATCGCCACGAGGTCGTCGGCGGGATCGCCCTCAACACCGGGAACAGCCAGGCCACGGAAGATTACGTCTCGTCCCTTCGCACCCTTCGTGAAGACGATAAAGGGCGGAATCTGGATGCGCTTGGCTGGTGCGGATGCAGAATCGCAAAGCACGACTGCAAAAGCCTGTTGCCGCGGCGGGGCGTATCTTGCAACTCGAACCCCGGCTTCTTGTTGTCACCGAAATACGTAAACAAGCCGGTGTAGACGTCTATGAAATCGGGCCAATCCGGGTCGTCCATGCTGGAGTACAGAATCGCTAGCCGCGGCGCGTCCCAACTGCCTACAGCTCGGAAACCACCTTGACTGCCCGCTCCGGGTATCAGTTTGCCCAAGGGATCATCTCCAGTGTTGCCCCTGGTTCCTCCCTCGTACACTGCGTCAATGACAAGATCGGCATCGGCGAGCGAGGAAAACGGAAAGACCCTTGCCATCGGAAAAGCTGATTGTCGCATGGTTCCACGACCCAGAGCGGACCGCAACGTCCCAAGCCGCTGACGTCTCCGACGGAACTACCCTCACCGCCATGGCGCTCTGCCAGGGCGGGCTGTATACTGACCGGACGGCCTCTTCAGGCCCGTCTACAAGAGACGGTCGAGAGAGGCCAGGCGTGTTGAGAACGCGACATAGGAGACTGATTCGGACCCGGGAGTTATGCTAGAAGGCACGAGGAAAGGGGCGGCGGGCTGAGAGATCCCTTCTCTCTATGAACGAAAACAGCGCCGAACAAAATTCTCCAGCCGCCGTGCCATTGAGCCCCGAATTCTTGGGCGGCGGCACCGAGGCAGGGCTTGAGAAGATTCGCACACGCCTGCTCGATCTGACGAACCGAAACCGACTTTTGAACTTCAGGCACACCACCGCCTCGTCGCTCCGGGTCGTAAGCGCCGATCTAAACGAGACTTTTCGCCGGCTGTTGGACGGCGGGAAACTGGTGTTTCTTCCGGTTCCTGAGCCCGACATCGGCGTTGCCGAAATGGTGCCAGAAGGGAGAGACACCAGTGAGGTATCGCAACGTAAGATGAGCGCAGCCGATTATGCGGAGAGCCTCGGCTGGGAAACTTCGTACGATCTCGAAGAACATTCTTACAACGCTGAGAGCGGAGGTTTCCTGCCGGTTCTGCACTATTTGGAAGGGTTGGAGAGGATCACCCGGAAGATCGGAAGCGCCGCCAAAACCGCCATCGAGGAATCTGGGACGAACATGCTGTATCTGGTTCTGGGTTTTCTTGAATGGTATGAGGCCGACGATTCGCAACAACCCAGGTATGCACCACTCCTGACTGTGCCTGTGGCCCTGGACCGCGGCGGCGGAAAGGGCAGCGGATTCGAGTGCAGCATTGAATACTCGGGAGAAGACTTCACCACCAATCTCTCGCTCGTCGAAAAGATGCGTCATGATTTTGCGCTGGAAATCCCGAATATTGAAGATGAAGACACCCCAGAAAAGTATTTCGCTCGCTTTTCGCATGTATTGAAGCAAAAGCGTCGCTGGCGGATTCGGCAGCAAATCACGCTTTCGCTGCTGAGCTTTGGCAAGCTGCTGATGTACCGCGATCTCGATCCCAAGGCATGGCCCGGAATTTCCAAGCACAAGTTGGTAAAGGAGCTCTTCGAAGGCAACAAGAGTTCCTCCATCACACACGCGGAAGAGCTCCCGATCGACGATCCCGAGCTAAAACAGGAAGTACCGCCGCTGATTCTGGATGCGGATAGCTCGCAGCACAGTGCCCTGATTCACGCCTTGCGGGGTCACAATCTTGTGATTGAAGGACCTCCAGGAACGGGCAAATCCCAAACGATCACCAATCTGATCGCTGCGGCCCTGGCCAAGGGCAAGACCGTCCTATTTGTAGCCGAGAAACTCGCTGCCTTGGAAGTCGTTCGACGACGCTTGGATGAGGCAGGACTTGGCGACTTTTGCCTTGAACTGCACAGCCACAAGACCAAGAAGCATGCACTTCTGAATGACCTTGCCGGCCGACTTAGGGCGCAAGGGACTTTCCGCGAGCCAAGGGAACTGGAGCAACACCTCGCGGTGGTCGAGGAGAAAAAGCACCTTCTGACGCATTACGTGCGCCTGATCAACAAGCCTGTTGAGCCGTTCCATGCGACTATCTTTGATGTCCTCTGGGCGCGCGATCGCTTCTATCGGGAGTTGCCGTTCAAGCGTGATTTGACAGGGCAAGTGCCGAACGTGTTGAAATTCACCCGCACGGAGTATGCCCAACGGGAACAGTTCCTGTCGGTGTATGCACAGCACCTAACTGCTGTTCTGGAGATCTGCTCAGGGCTCGGAGAACATCCCTGGGCGTGGGTTGCAAAGGTTCTCACGTTTGAGGAGGAAGAACAGATCGTGGAACTCCTCGGCAGCTTTCTGCAGATTCTCCGCGAGGCTGAGGAGTGCCGCCACAACCTCTCAGAGAAGGTTGACATCTCGCTTGAAGAAAGTATCAACGGGATCAGGAGGGCGCGAGAGCTGCTCGTCGACTTGCCAGACGCGGGCGACACGCTGAACCAGTACCTGTTAGAACCCAGTCGAGACCTTCGGAATCGGGCCATACTACTGGACTTTGCTGGAGATGTGGAGAACGCCACCTCAGCACTTCTAGTACTTAAAGCAGCCACGGTACACCACGAATCCTTGCTTCGGAGTGACGTAGCACAGGGTCTTGCAGTGGCCTTCGAAACGATCAGCGGTTCGGAGCTTCAGAAGTGCAGCTGTTCGCAATTCCGGGATCGACTCGAACGCCGAAAAGCTGCCGAAATGGCACTCAGCGAGGCTGCGAATTGCTTCGTCGCTCTACAAGCCTTTCTGGAATGTCAAGCGGATTTCGATGAACCTGGTGTGGAGTCGGTACTGAATTGTCTTCGTTTAATTGAAAGTGCTCCCCTTGAAGCTCTGCACCTTCGCACGCCATCCCTCGAAAAGGACAACGCCAGTAAGATTGTTCGTGATGCTGCCGAGGACGCTCACGGCTTGCGCGCTCGGCATGAAGAACTAGGTAGGCGTTTTGATCTTTCTTTCGCCATGGGAATGGCGAATCCATCTCAGTTGGCTGAGCATGCCACGATCCTAGAAGAGGCCGGCATTCTACAAGTGTGGTTCGGGCGCGCCTACAGACAGGCCAAGCGAGCCCATCGGCGGATTGTTCTAACCGGGGCGAAGGCGTCGCGCTACACGATGGCGCGAGAGCTGCGGGCTCTCAGCGACCATTGCAAACGGCGTTCACTGTTCGAAAGAAACACAGTGTACCGCGAGACTCTAGGGCCGCATTTCATAGGACTTGACAGCAAATGGGATGAGCTGCGCTCACTCGCCAGCTGGTACGAAGAAGTATTCACACTGCTGCCGGAACACAACCAGCAGACGGCGGCAGTTCGCGACCTTCTACTCAAATCGAGGACGGAGCGTCTGAAAGCGTTAAGGGGGAACTTAGATTCTCATGTGCGGAACCGCGCAGCCCTGGAGCGCCTAAAATTGGCAATCCCACAGGTGATCGATGCTCTTTCGATAAGCTCGCCAACGTCGCACCCCATACGGGAATTACTGCAGCAGGTGCGGACGGCCAACGCCCAGTTGGGCGAGACCGTGACGGCACTAGGGTTAGCGGGCCTTCGCGACGAGACACCTGTTGCTTCCATTCCCGATTTGTTGATGGCGGCCGACCGTCATCGAACCAGCCTCGGACGCGTTTCCACAAACAAAGGTGCGCAGGAGCTTCTCGGAGCCCAGTTCAAGAACATTGAAACCGATGTTCGTCCGATCAAGGAAGCAGTAGCCTTCGCGGAATCGCTTGTCCAAGAGAAGCTCTCGAAGAAGGCAACCGACTGGGTCTTGTGTGCAGACTACGCAGCGCGTTTAGAACAGCTACGAAGCTGGCTCACGGAGACTGCCGCCCGGGGCGAGAGGCTGCTCGAACTCGGCAGGGAAATCGACGCCCTCGCAGCATCAAGTTTCTGGCCAATCGACGAAAATGAATCCCTCACGGCTCTACACGCGCGGTGCGACAAAGCATTGGGAAGTCGGGATGAGTTGCCCAAGTGGGTCCATTTCGTTCGGGTACGCGCTGAGAGCCAGGAGGCAGGGCTGGCCAAATTAACCGCCTTGGCTGACGCGAAAACCATGGAGCCACAGCACCTTGTCGCGGCATTCCGATTCTTGTTCTACAGCTCCTTTGCCCGAGGCCTTTTCGCGGAGAATCCGGATCTCTCACACTTCAATGGGCTTACTCAGGAAGAAGTGAGGAAGCACTTTGCCCGTTCCGACAAGATGGCGATCCATCTGTATCGTGAGCGTGCGGCATCCCTTATCGATCGCCGACCGGTTCCGTACGGAAATCAGAGCGGCCCTGTCGGAACATGGACCGATCTGGCTCTCGTCACGCATGAGATCAACAAGCAAAAACGCCATATACCGATCCGCCAGTTAGTTCGGCGGTCCAGTAGGGCACTGCAGGCTTTGAAACCGTGTTTCATGATGGGACCACTGTCAGTGGCGCAGTACCTAGCCCCAGGAGAATTGCAATTCGATCTCGTTGTCATGGATGAAGCGTCTCAACTAAAGCCGGAAGACGCCGTAGGCGCGATTGCTAGGGGCGGGCAGATCGTTATCGTTGGAGATCCCAAGCAGTTGCCACCGACGAACTTTTTTCAACGAGTGACGGCAGATTCTGAAGATGATGGAGACGAAGACTCGCGCACCGTGGTGGAAGAGGGAGAAAGCATCCTGGACGTCGCCAGCACTCTGTACCAGCCGGTCCGGCGCCTACGGTGGCACTATCGATCACGACACCACAGCTTGATTGCTTTTTCCAACAACGAGTTCTATCAAGGGGATTTGGTCGTTTTTCCGTCTGCTTATCATGAGGATGCCAGCCTCGGAGTCAAGTACCATTCCGTCCCGGGCACGTTTGAGAATAGCCGTAACCCGCGGGAAGCGGAACTCGTGGTCGAAGCGGTTCTGGAACATATGGAGAGACGGCCCGAGGAGTCGCTCGGAGTAGTCACTCTGAACTTCGAGCAACGGGAGCTGATTGAAGAGCTACTCGATGAGCGATTGCGTTCCGATCCATTTATGGTGGCCTATCAGGAACGAATGAATGCTGGTCCAGAACCATTCTTTGTCAAGAATCTGGAAAACGTCCAAGGCGACGAGCGAGATGTCATTTTCATTTCGGTCACGTACGGCCCCGATGCGAAGGGAAACCAATATCTGCGATTTGGGCCCATCAACGGCGCGAACGGACATCGCCGATTGAACGTCCTTTTCACGCGTGCCAAAAAGCGTACCGAGGTTTTCAGTTCTCTTGAACCTGACAGGATCCCCACCACTGGTAGCAGCCCTTGGGGGCTGCGGGTGCTCAAGCAGTACCTTACCTTTGCACGCACCGGGGTCTTGGAGACACCGAATGACGGAGGCGAGCAGCCGACGAACGACTTTGAGAGGTCGGTCGGGAGCGTCCTTAAGGAAGGCGGCTTCGATGTTGTTCCCCAGGTTGGAGTCGCGGGGTTCTTCATCGACTTGGCGGTACGACACCCAGTCAAACCCGGAACCTTCCTGCTGGGTATTGAATGCGATGGAGCGACCTACCATTCCGGCAGGTCCGCCAGAGACCGTGACCGTTTGCGACAAGAAATCCTGGAGAACTTGGGTTGGAAGATCTACAGGATTTGGTCAACGGACTGGTTCAAGAGTCGCGGAACAGAGATCGCCCGGCTCCTCAAATACGTAGAAGGTACGCTTGCCACTGACCCTGACTACCTCAGCGAGCAGGGCAAGAAGCAACGGGCCGAGTCGCTTCGCCAGCAATTGATCGATCTTCGCGAGAGTGAAATCAAGGCGGCTTTCCCAGACTCTCCACAGGAGAAGGGACTACTCCGAGACGCGCTTCTAGACGAGTTCACCAGCAGACGACCAAGAACGCGGGATGACTGGTTCCGGCTGGTGTCTCAGGAACTTCGGTCGAGTACCGATTCCAAGCAAGTTGGGCAGTTTCTTCCCAGAGTGCTAGCGATCATTATGGGTTCATGCGAATGATCCGATCCTGCAATGACGAGCCGCCGCCGGCAGGAGTTCAGACCGAGGCAATCGTTGAAACTCCTCCCACCAAGAGTTGATCGCTCGCATCGCCCGGCTGTTTGCCTCAGCATCAAAGCACCCATTGGGAGACAGTCGAGGTCCCACAATTCGCCTAGCAGGCTGAGAACGCTGGCGGCCAGTATCGATTTTGAGCGCTTGATGCCGGCAGCATACTTCTTGTTTTCCCTCCTCATTTGAGGTAAGATTTTAGGAAGTGGCTGCCTGAAGGGAGAACATGGCTTTACCAGCTTCGGTTTACGTTGACTCATGGGACGTGAATAGACGGCTCGCGGAACTCGGCTTCAGGGAGGAAGACTTGCTCCAGCCAGCCGAACGCGGGTTTACGGCGTGGGCCTCCTGCACAGCGAACCACCCGCCGGCAATACCTGGCCTTTCGGCTTGGGGCGAGACGGTCTGCGCGCTCCGCGAGAGATTAATCCCGTTGGGATGGGAGCGCAAAGACGAACAGAACTGGCCGCTCGTCGTAAACAAGGGCGGTACGATCGCGCTCTCGGTAGCGACCGGGAACGAGGATACTGGACGAAAGGACAGAGATCCAGTCACAGCTTCCGCCAAGGGGCCAAGAACTGTCAGTGCAATCACGGCCAACCAGAACCAAATTGTGTTTCCCGAAATGCTGCCGTCGGTCGAATCGCTCAAAGCCACAGGCCGGACAACGTGGCTGCTGCTGTTGTACCGCGACACAGACGCCAGGGAGATGCGGTGTGAATTATCGCGTCCGATCGGGATGGATTCCGAAGGTCGCGTAGACGGGTGGGCAGAACGAATCATCCTCTCTCCACGCCCGTTCGATGGTATCGAGGGCGCTCTCGTGGGTGGCGGCAATGGACCTCAAAGCCCAGAAATCACGCTCGAGATCAAGCGACGTGCCTGATGGTACGCCTGACGTACCAAACCCGACTCGCCTGACGTTAGCCAGGAAGAGGCGCGGGTACAAGAAGACCAAATTGGCGGAACTCAGCAGAGTCGATCTTCGTTCGATTACCGCCTTCGAGGCTGGCGAATACGCCCCCTCGGACCAGACGATGGCCAGGATTGCCGCCGTCCTAGACTTTCCGGTGCCATTTTTCTACGGTGAGGACCTGGACGAGCCGAGTCTCGACTCTGGCAGTTTCCGCTCGATGTCGAAGATGACAGCTCCCCAGCGGGATATGGCCTTGAGCCAGGCCGCACTCGGTCTTCACTTCATGGGTTGGATCGAGGATCGCTTTGAACTACCAGAAGCGGACCTGCCGGACCTGAGTCGCGAGCCGAGCCCGGAGGCGGCCGCAGAATCTCTTCGGCAGGCATGGGCGCTTGGCGCATTGTCCATCAGAAACATGGTCCATCTTTTGGAAGCAAAGGGCGTCCGTGTCCTCTCACTCGCCGTGGATGCCAGAGAGGTCGACGCGTTTTCGATGTGGAAGGGCGCTAGACCGTTCGTATTTCTGAACACCTACAAATCGACCGAACACACCCGATTCGATGCTGCTCATGAGTTGGGGCATCTGGTTCTACACAAGCATGGTCCACCCCAGGGACGGGAAGCAGAGAAGCAGGCCAACGCATTTGCATCGGCTTTCTTAATGCCACGGGGCAGCGTCCTTGCAAATGCGCCGAGGTTGCCTACGTATTCGACACTAGTTCAGCTCAAGAAGGTGTGGACAACCTCGGTGAGCGCCGTGAGTTACCGATTACATGAATTGAACGTAATTAGTGATTGGCAGTACCGCGGACTGTGCATCGAAGTCGCTAAGCGAGGAAGGGACACGGAACCTGAGGAGGCTCCAAGAGAGACATCCCTGATTTTTCCTCGCGTTCTCGCGGCTCTTTACGAAGAAGGCATCAGCAGAGCGCAAATCGCGCGCGCGCTCTCTCTGCCTTCGTCGGAACTGGAACAATTGCTATTTGGCCTTTCCATAACCGGTATTGACGGAGGCAGTCAGCAATCGCGTCGTGGGTCGCCCGCAAACCTCAAGCGCGTGAAATGATCGCCAGCTAACTTGTCGTGCCCCGCAAAATTAACGCTCGCTCGGTTGGAATAAGTACCTCTAGCAGTGGCTCCAACCGTCTGATGGGCGCACAAGGACGATCCTATCCGGAAGATCAGGTCCTCACTTCACCGATTCGCAGGCCAAGCAGGAGCAGGACTATGCCGCATCGCGCACGGTCCAACCCCTTGCGGAAGAGGACTGCAACGGGGTCAACTCGGCATAGTCCGGGATTCGGCATAGCGGCGACAATCATGCGGCGCGATGCCGGGGACGCCGACCGCCTCCCCAGAAAACGTGGTTTCCAACTACCTCTCCGCGCCCGTAGAACTCGTTGAGCTTCGAGCAACCGTTCGAGAGGCATACCGACCGGAGCGTTCTCGGTGCGAGCCCATGGACACAACGAGTGGAGTGCTCGCCAATTTTCCAATTTTGCGCATAGCGGTGGCGCGGCCCGGCCTCCGATGAGTAACAAATCGGCCGTTCTGATGCAAGGGATACCGGCGCAAGTTTCCACACGGCGTGGCAAAATCCTACAAGTACACCGCAAACCCCCGAGCCTATTATGGGAACTCGATTGTCAGGGCGCGCGAGAGCGGATTTCGGCTCCGTCCCGATAACGCTATCCTAACAAGGGGGAATTCGGTGCAGGCAGGAAGTGGCTTTGCTGCCTTCGGTCATTGTAATAAACGCAGCTTGATTGCCTTTGTGGGCGCTTCGCTCTTGGCGATGTGGCCCAGGCCGGCTGGCTGCCAGTTGCAGGCAGAGCGATCCCGGCAACCCACCCAAGAACAGGCCGACTTCTTCGAACGCAACGTTCGACCGATCTTCGTCAATCGCTGCAGCAGCTGTCACGGTGAAAGAGTAAGCATGGCGGGCCTGAACCTCACCACCGCCGAGGGCTTCCTGAAGGGCACCGACACGGGACCGGTTGTCAGCCCCGGAGATCCCTCTGCCAGCCGTTTGCTGCGAGCCGTCGGCTATGCGGGCAAGATCAAGATGCCGCCCGGGGGCAGGCTCCCGGACGCCGAAATCGAAACGCTCACGAAATGGGTCGAAATGGGAACGCCTTGGCCCAAGAGCGACGCGCCGGCCAAAAATGCGCCGAAGGATGCGCGATTCTGGGCCTTCCAGCCCGTGCGCGCATATCCTCCTCCTAAAGTTGATCGCGGAGACTGGGTGCGCAATCCGATCGACCAATTTGTGATGGCGAAACTGGAAGACAATGCCCTTACTCCCTCGGCACCGGCGGAGCGACTAACGCTGTTGCGTCGCGCGAAGCTGGATTTGCACGGGCTGCCGCCGACCGAGGAAGAAATCAGGGAATTCCTTTCAGATACCGGACCGGGCGCTTTCGCGAGGCTCGTGGACCGGTTACTCGCGTCGCCGCGATACGGCGAGCAGTGGGGCCGCCACTGGCTGGACGTAGCTCGCTATGCGGACTCAACCGGTCTGGACGAGGATCTGCGCCTGCCCTACTCCTGGCGTTTTCGAGATTACGTAATTAATTCGTTCAACGAAGATCTCCCATACGATCGTTTCGTGCGCGAGCAGCTCGCGGGAGACCTGATACCGGCCGTGCGTCCCAGAGAGATCAATGCCCAGGGCATCGTGGCGACGGGCTTTCTCGCGTTGGGTCCCAAGCCCCTCGCTCAGCAGGACAAGCTCAGAGTTCTTTACGACGTGGTGGACGAACAGATCGACACGACTTCGAAGGCCTTCATGGGCATCACCGTTGCCTGTGCCCGGTGTCACGATCACAAATTTGATCCAATTTCCACGCGCGACTACTACTCCCTGGCTTCCATCTTCGCCAGCACCAGGTATTTCGAGGACATCAAGGCGTTCGTCTCCAAGGTGTATTTCGAGCCTTTGGCGCCGCACGACGTCTACGAGCGATACAGGCAGTCGCAGGAGCGCGTGAAGGCTAGAGAGCTGCAGATAGAGGCTCTTCTGAATACGGAGGCCCGACGCTACAGCGACTCCCGGCTTCTGCCGCGACTGCCGGATTATATGGTCGGCGCGAACGAAGTTTATGCAGGCGGCAAAACCGTTGTGGATGTGGCTTCACGCGACCATCTCGATCAGAAAACCTTGGAGAAGTGGGTCGATTACTTAAAGCCGGGCTCGGAGTTTCGGCCGTACCTGGAGCAATGGCATGAAGCGACTGGCTCGTCGGTCCGGCAGACGGCGGATCGGTATCAGGAAAAGTTCCGAGCAGTTAGCAAGCAGTGGGGTGCCGAACTTTCGAAATGGGAGGAAAATGTTGCCGCCGCGGTGCGGCTGAATCAGAAAGCACCGGATAAACCCAACTTCGAAGGCGGAGCCTTCGGTACCGGCGATGCTCGCTTCTTTGCCGACGTAACCGCGCCGGAGGGAGCCTTCGGCGTGTCAGTTAAAGAGCAGGAAGCGCTCTTGTCCGCAGAATCCAAACGCCGACTCGCCGAGCTCAGGCAAGAACTGGACGAGATGAAAAAGAGCGCGCCTCCAGAACCGCCCATGGCCTGCGCGGTAACCGAAGGCGAGAGTGTCCAGCAGAGAGTTCTGATCCGCGGAAATCACCAGAGCCCGGGGGATCCGGTCGCGAAGCAATTTCCCGTGGTTCTGGCCGGGAATAGCCAGCCCCCCATCGAGCATGGCAGCGGTCGAAAGGAACTGGCGGAATGGTTGACGCGCGCCGACCACCCGCTGACCAGCCGGGTTATGGTGAACCGCATCTGGCAGTGGCATTTCGGCGAGGGCATTGTCCGAACGCCCAACAATTTCGGAAGCACGGGCGATCGGCCGAGTCATCCGGAATTACTCGACTACCTGGCACAAAAGTTCGTCGAACAGGGCTGGTCCATCAAATCGATGCACCGGATGATCATGCTCTCCAGTACCTACCAGATGAGCAGTCATTCGTCAGAAGACGCCCGCGAGAAGGATCCAGGCAACCGGCTGCTCTCCCATTTCAGCCGCCGCCGTTTGACCATCGAGGAAATGCGGGACTCGTTCCTCGCCGTGGACGGGTCGCTCGACCTGACCATGGGCGGCAGAATCGCTGACGGACTCAAGGCGGATGAGTACGAAAAACGGCCCAGCTTCAATCCCGACAAGATCGCGCGCCGGAGCGTGTACTTGCCGCTGGTGCGCAACAAGCTGCCCAGCGTGTTCAAGCTCTTTGATTTTGTGGACACGACCGCGAGCTCGGAAAGCCGCACCGAGAGCAACATCGCGCCGCAGGCCCTTTTCATGATGAACAGCGAATTCATTCATGAGCGATCGCACTCGCTCGCCTCCCTTCTGCTGGCGGACCGGGCTGCTCCGAACGCCGCGCGCGTGGAGCGGGCGTATCGCATGACGCTGGCCAGAACTCCCACGCCTCAGGAAGTCGAGGTAGCCTTGAGCTATCTGAAGAAATACCCGACAAACGGTCATGCGGAGGCGGAGCCCAACGTTGCCGCCTGGGACAGCTTTTGCCGTGTTCTTCTGGCGTCGAATGAGTTCAACTATGTGGATTGAAGTACCCTGGAATGTGCCTGGGGCTGGTGGAGGGCGCAATGAAAGACATGGATCACTCGAATAAAATTCTTCGGCGTACTTTGCTGCGTAAGTCCGCCTGCGGCTTCGGCTGGTTGGGACTTGCCGGGCTCTTGGCCGAACAGGGATTGATCGCCGCGGCGGCGCCAGAGAATCCGCTGGCTCCTAGACCACCTCATTTCCCGCCTCGCGCCAAGCGCGTGATCTTTTTGTTCATGCATGGCGGGCCGTCTCACGTGGACACATTCGACCCCAAACCGCGTCTGGAGCAGGATAATGGCAAGCCCATCCCGTTCAAGCGTTCTTTGACTTTTGCGGAGGGCAAGCTGGGCGGGCTCATGAAGTCGCCCTGGGGGTTCAAGCGATACGGAGAGAGCGGGATCCCGGCGAGCGATCTGTTTACCCGGGTGGGCGCTCACGTTGACGACCTGTGCATGATCCACTCCATGGTTGGCGATGGCGTCGATCACGGCGGCGCGGTGCTGCAATTACAAACCGGCACCATCAATTTCAGCCGCCCCAGCATGGGGGCGTGGATTCTCTACGGGCTGGGCACCGACAACCAAAACCTGCCGGGATTCATCACCATCATGCCGAGCCTGTATCACGGCGGCTCCAAGCACTGGGGCTCCAGTTTTCTGCCTGGCGTTTATCAAGGCATTCCCATCGGGAACGACAAGATGGAAGCCAAGGATCTCAAGGATGAGCCGATCGAACATCTCCGAACCCGGGGAGTAACAACCGAGCAGCAAAGATATGAGCTGGAAATGCTGCAAAAGGTGAATCAGCAGCATGCCGCTGTAAGGGAATCCGATCCCAAGCTCGAAGCGCGCATCCAGGCCTTCGAGTTGGCCGCCCGGATGCAGATGGAGGCGGCTGACGTTTTCAGCATCGATAAAGAGTCGCCGGAAACCCGGAAATTATACGGCCTGGATGATCCCGTAACCTACGATTTCGGGTGGCAATGCCTGCTGGCCCGGCGCCTCACCGAACGCGGAGTGCGCTTCGTACAGTGCTCACACAGCTACAAGTGGGATCAGCACAGCGAACTGGCGCGGCTGCACTTCAAAAACGCCCGGGAAGTGGATCAGCCTATCGCGGGGCTACTCACCGATCTGAAAGCGCGCGGGTTACTGGCAGACACGCTGGTGCTCTGGGGCGGTGAATTCGGCCGCACGCCTTTTGCACAAGGCGATGGCCGCGATCACAATCCGTACGGATACACGATGTGGATGGCGGGCGCCGGCGTGAAGAAAGGGACGGTCTACGGGGCAACTGACGAGTTCGGTTACCACGCCGTGGAGGACCGCATGCACATCCATGACTTACACGCCACGATTCTCTACCTGTTGGGGCTGGATCACGAGAAGCTGACGTACCCGTACGGCGGCAGGAACTTCCGCCTGACTGACGTGCAGGGCGCCGTGGCTCGCAAAATCATCGCTTGACCCCGCCCGTCGGCATCAGTACACATCTCGATAGGCTTCCTCCAGTTCCGGAAAGTGCGAGTCCAGCGCAAACTGCACGGCGTCTTCGACGTCGGCGCGATCCAATGATTCCTGCTTTTTGAAAGCCTCGTCGGTGACCCCGCATTCCACCAACGCAGCGCGAAATGTGACGAGGGGATCCCGCAGCCGCCAGCTTTTCAACTCCTCCGCCGTCCGGTATTTCAATCCGTTATCCGGATCGTGCTGAGAGTGTCCAACAAAACGGTAGGTGGAGCACTCGATAAGCGTAGGCCCTTCTCCCCGACGGGCCCGGTCCACGGCGTTCTGTGAAGCCTGGAGCACCGCGACCACATCCATGCCGTCCACCAGCACGCCGGGCATCGCATAGGCCGTGGCCCGTTCGGCGACCGTTCGCGTTGCGGAGGCCTCATGGAAGGGAACCGATACCGCATACTGGTTGTTTTCGCAAACGAAAATGACGGGCAGCTTCCATAGTGAGGCGAGGTTCAGACTCTCATGAAAAGTTCCACACTGCGCGGCGCCATCGCCGAAATCCACCAGGCAAACGCTGCCCGGCTCGAGCCGGCGGCAACTCATGCCGATGCCAACCGCAATCGGAAGATGGGCGCCCACAATGGGATGAATGCCGGGGTTGCGAACCGCCATGTCCGTCAGGTGCATGGGCCCGCCTTTGCCTTTGCAGCATCCTGTCGCTTTGCCCAGCATTTCGGCCATGAGCGGCCGTAAAGGTGTCCCTTTCGCAATCGCATGGCCGTGTCCCCTGTAAGTGGCCAGCATCCAATCCGTCTGCCGCAGTGGGTAGACGGAGCCGACGACTGAAGCTTCCTGGCCCTGGCAGAGCTGGGCCAGCCCCGGAACTTTACCGGCTTGCTGCAACCCGAGCAGCGCATCCTCAAACACGCGGATACGGTGCATCCAAGAGTAAAGTTTGAGAAGCACCGCAGGCGCGAGCTCCCGTGTAGCCTGAAGGGACTGCGATTGCAGCCTTCGGCTCACGAGTTCGCTCGCAGAGGCGGCTGTCCCAACCGTGACTGCGAAGCTCCCACTCGGCATCGGTCGCTTATCAGCACGAACATTGCCTATGCACTTCGTTGGCCGTTTGGATAAAGTCTGGAAATTCGCCATCCATTGCAATAGTCACCCATTTTAGCCGAAATCGAATTGCCGAGAACCAGCTTTCGCCTCAACCTTCGAGAGTCGGTTCAGTGTGAAAGGGCGGGCCGCCGCGCAGTAAAGTACAAGCCAACCGAGCGGTTTTGTGCAGACGACGATGCGCAAAGCATCTATCCACCAAGCCGTAGTGTTCACCAGCATCGCCCATTTGAAGCGGGCGCATCGTCAGAGTGGCCCCAAAGCGTTCGGCCAAGGACCTCCGCGAATCCGACCTCCAAAGTAATCCGCTTCATCCGATGCTTTGCCTGCCTGAAGACTGGGCCTCTTCGACCGATTATTCCTCACTCGTTCACCCTACCAGAGTGTACTCAACACATTTGCGACAGATCCCTCGGGAAGGTCTATGCTTCGCTAAGAGTCGCTGAAGTCAATCATGACAGGCCGGGTGCGGAAGCCCCGAGTTCTGAAAGCGTTGTAAGCTAGTCCCACCGCAAACCATAAGCTGCCGACAATCTTGGCTACGAGGGGGAGGCTTAACCACATTCCCAGGCAGAACACGAATCCCAATGCTGGAACCAGCGCATCGCCAATCAGATGACGTTCCTGTGTCCTGCTCTTGATGAAGTAGTACTGTCTCACTGCGGCTAGGTTCACTCCCATAAAGGCAAGAAAAGCCCCAAAGTTGAGCAACTCACCCGCACGCTCCAGGTCAAATAGGAGAGAACCCATAAGAGCCAATAGCCCAACAAAAATTACGTTAAACGTCGGGTTGTTTCTAGCTGGGTCGAGGTATCCAAACACCTTGCGCGGCAGAACGTTATCGCGACCCATTCCGAAAAGCAGGCGTGCCGCCGCCACTTGACCTGACAGTCCACTTCCAAGGCTCCCGAGCATAATGACAGCACCCATCCCCCGAAACAACGTCGCCCCTCCAACCGTGCGTGTGACGTCCATGAAGGCCGTTTCGATATTTGGAAAGGTATGGTAGTCGGGCCATACACGCTGAGCTAGATACACCAGCAGGCAGCTGAATAGCGTCGTGAAGACGCAAGTGAGGACGGTGGCTAACAAAATATTGCGTCGCGGATTGTCGACCTCTTCTGCGAGCGTTGTGACGCCGTCGAACCCGATGTACGTAAGCGCCGCGAACGACGTCGCAGTAGCTATAGCCCGAAGCTGAAATGTGCCGGGGTCATAGAATGGTTGTATGGAAAACACGCTGCGCATTCCCTGTCCGTGAACAAGATATCCAATTGCCAGAATAAGGAACGCGCCGATGACCACAAACATCGCGAAGAGCAACCCAATGTTCGTCCGAGCCGTGGTGCGGACGCCCAACAAATTTATAGCAGTTAAGACCAGGACAAAAAACGTTACCCAGGCTGAATAGGGGATTGCCGGCAGGAGACGCTGGACGGTCAGGAAAGCCTGGATAATCGCGACAATCGGCAACACTAGGTAGTCAAGCGACATCGCCCAACCAGCCAGAAAGCCAAGGTGAGGGTTCAGGCCGCGGCCAACATAGCTGTAAGCAGAGCCCGCCAAAGGATAAAGGGCGGCCATGCGACCGTAACTAAAGGCGGTAAGCATCATCGCGATGCCAGCGACCAGGATAGTTGTGACCGCGTGGCCGCGGGAGAGCTCTTGAGCTATGCCGTAAATAGGGACGGGTGCAATCGGCTGAATTATAACGATGCCGTAAAAAATCAGATCATGCAGCCGGAGGACACGCCGTAAGCGCGGCGGGCCACGAAGTGCGCTTTGCGCCAGCCGGGACCTGACCTCAGACATCGACACCCCTGCATACGTTTCTTACTCCCTTCCTCCTGACACTGGTCGCGGCTGATTTGCTCATTACGTAAATAGCAATGATAACTTCTAAAGCATTCGATGCTGAATAAGCTTTAGCCGCAGCATATCATAGAATATATATTGCTTACCTTCGTCGCCTTATGTCTCGGTCACCTTAAATGCATAGGTTCCAGAACCGACCTCGAAGGTAACATAGCCCACTGCCTCCCTGCCACCACTTATTCCTTCGATGCCCAGTGAATAACTTCCAGCCTTCCATACTGTGTTTCCACTTTCCGTTATACTGATGCTGCGCAAGTTCAACGTCGGAATGCTCACTTCCGCCTTGCTATTTACGGGGAGGGTTACTTTCATCTCAAAAGAACGATCAGCCCTTCGCCAATCAACTGACACCAGCCCCATCACGGTATCGAGCGAAGCAGCCACGAATCGCAAGTCGCCGACAACATTGGGCTTGATCGCAATCCGCTTAAACCCAGGGCTGACCAGTCGAATTCCCGCCAGATCCCTGTAGAAAAATTTCTCTACCATTCCGAGCATCTTCATGTTCTGGCTTATCCACGGGGCGCACTCAAAAGTCTCGCAAGTCGTCGTTGCGCCTTTTGAAATTTGATAGCCCCAACCCGGGAAAGTGGTTTGGGTGGCGATCTGAAACATTACATCTGCTGCACCGTACTCAGGCAGGACTTGTTGGAGGGCGTTCGTCCCGATGACCCCGGTCGCAAGGTGGCCTCCATGGGTCCTTACGATATCATTGATTAGGTTTTGTAGGACGCCTTTCACGCTTGCTTCAGGAACCATTTTCAAATGAAGCGGCACTGCATTCGAAGTCTGGCTACCGGTGCCGTATTCGTTGGCAGTCTGGTCGAGAAACCGACGATTGAAGGCCTCGTTAATTTTAGTGGCAAGTTGTGAAAAACGCTTTGCGTCCTCGTCCTTGCCCAGGATGCCTGCTATCTGAGAAATAATCGACACCTGCCAGTAGTAAATAGCGGTCGACGTGAGCGCGATGGGGGTGTGTAGCGCGGTAAAGACGCTGGTTCCGTCACTCTGGGGTTCCATTTGGTCCCCAATTCCATCCGAGATGATGTAGTCATGGGTTGAGGCGGCGAGAAGGTCTACCAGTTTCTTCATGGACTCGTAATGCTGTTCTAAGATCTGCTCGTCCCCATAGTACTGATAGACATTCCAACACAATATAATATAACTAGATTTCCAGTCAGGTATTGGATACTCGTAAAGCTCTTGACAGTCGGTACCGCAGGGTATAGGACAAATGACGGGGAGATCACCATTTGTCTTTTGTGAATCCTGAAAGTCATTGAGCCATTTCGTCCAAAAGCGCGACATATCAAGATTATAAATATAGTCCTCTACTACGAAGCTAGGATCACCATTCCACCCGACCCGTTCAGCGCGATCTGCAGCATCTTGCGGGAAGCTTTGACAACTACTCATGAAGGCCCACGCGTTGTTATGGTGGATCTGATTGATCAACTCGTTCGAACAACTAAAAAAACCGCACTTTTCCACCGCCGAACGAGCGAAGCGACCCTCCAGGTTCAGGCTGTCTATCGTTGACTTGCCAAAAAATCCGCGCACTCCGCGCACCTGAACATAACGGAAGCCGTGCAATGTAAACTTCGGCTCCCACTCCTCTGTGCCTTCGCCTCTAAGGATATATGTGTCAGTCTGTTTGGCGACTGTGTGTACACCTAAATTGCTCCTGGCGTCAAGTGTGTTGTCATCGTAAATGTTTGTGCCATGTTCGAGCGTTAACACAGTACCCCTGGCGCCAGACACTCGTATCTTGACCCAGCCAGTGAAATTCTGGCCCAAGTCATATACATCCACATCAGAAAATAGCTCTGCGTCTTTCGGTCTGAGTATCCTAACTGGCTTGATCGTTTCCATAACCCGGATTGGCGGAAGCATTTGAGCCGTCAATACTCCATTTGGGGGTTGCGCCAGCATGGTAACCGGCTCCCAGGCAGAATCGTCATAGGCGGGACTATTCCAGCCCGGCTTCTCAAGCCGAGCGTCGTAAGTCTCTCCGTCAATGAAACTGTTAAAGGTGATCGGGCTACTCGATGTTTTCCATGAATCGTCCGTCACCACATGAAGGCTTCCCGAATTCGCATACTCAACGTTCATCTGCATTATTAAGCACGGTGTCCTGCCAAACTGGGAATTAGGCCCGCCCGGAAGCCACCCTTGATTTGACCCAACTGGTGGGCTATACCACCCATTCCCAAGAATTACGCCCAACGCATTTCGGCCTGTCTTCAGGTATTCGGTTACATCGTAAGCTACATATAATACTCGAGAGTGAAGGCCACGATCGTGAGTATTGTAGTAGGTTACTCCTGGGTCGTGAACATGGTCACCGACTTTAGTGCCATTGACGTACAGTTCGTAATATCCCAAACCGGATATGTAGATCCTGGCTCGTGCAGGCTGTTTGTCAATAGTGAATTCCTTGCGTAGTAATGGTGCTGATATTCCCTCTTTGGCGGCAATCCATTTTCCTTGCCAGTCGCTCCTAGCCAATAATCCCATCTCGAATGTCCCGACAGGGCTGTCACTCACTCTGCTTTTCTCATCCCACACGCGTACCTTCCAGTAGCATTTTGCGCCGCTTGTCAGGGGGCTGCCAGCATAGGGAACGTTGAAGGATCGATCCGAGATCACCTTACCGCTATTCCACTGATCAGCGGCATTGGCAGTGAGTTTATCTTCGGTAGCCGCAACGAAGATTTGATAAGCGGATTGCATCCGCTTTCGGCGGCTCGAGTTGATTGTCCAGGAAAACCTGGGGTGTGGAACATCGATTCCGAGGGGATTGACGGCATATTCACATTTAAGCTGAAAGGCTTCTTGAGAGCGTGATGCATTTCCTGCCGTGGTGAGATCTTGTGCATGTTGCGTTCTGCTAAGTATTGTTAGGTTTCCACCAGCAAACACGGACTTTTTCAGGAATTCGCGACGCGGGAATAGTTGTCTTGTGCCCATTTGGAAAAAGCTCCTTAAGGTGCAGAATGTGCATTAGTGACTTAGTAGGGACATTTCGGATGACGCCTTAGCGTCGGCAGTCACGGTGCCGCTGGGATCCATAGCTGTGCCTAGGAATCTTGCCAATGTTGCCGTGGCCGTGGAAGATGCTGGAATTCAGAAAAGGACATATCAGGCAAATTAATTACTCAGCCTGATCCTCATTTTGCTCCCTCGGGATATGCGCACGATTAGATCAGGTTGACGATGGTGCCGTCTTGGACAAAATTGCGTAATCTTTTGGACAGAATTGCGTTATTTCTGTTTCGGAATGGCGCCCGACATGACGCAAGAGTCCGACGATTCCCGAAAAAGCACGCAGGAAGGGAAGACAATTTCGGCCCCCTGGCCTCACGAGTTTGCTCGCGGAGGCGGCTGCACCAACTCCAGCGTGATGCCATCCGGATCTAGCAAGTAAACGGTGTAACCACCGCGATTGATCCCTGAGGTGATGGCAACCGGCTCCGACCGGAATTGAACGCCTGCCGCGAGTAATCGCTGGTACTCGCGTAGCGCGTCATCCGCCACAAGTGCCAGATGAGCTGAGTTCGGGTATGCGGTACCGGCCGGGTGAGGTGGGCACACAGGTGAGCGGTATTGAATCAATTCAAGAACGTGCCCAGAAGGGCTGCTCGGCGACCTTTCAAAACCAAGCAGCGCAACCCTCAGGTCGGCGTCGGGATAGCCCACCAGCTTTCGAGTATAATCACTGGATTGGTCCTGCCGGTGCACCAATTTCATGCCGAGCAGGCCAGTATAGAAATCCAGGGATCGCTCCAGGTCGGAAACTGTAAAGCTGAAATGCCAGATGCCCGTTATCATGATTCGCCTACTGGACCATTACTATGCAGTCCTTATGTCACTCGATATTCCCCTGTCTTTGCACAGCAGTTTCCGGGACACTCGTTGCGCGCCGGGCTCGCCACAAATCCTCGAACGTTGCCAGGGCTGTTCCGGCAAGGACCAACAGCCCGCCAGAGATCATGTTCCACGTGATCCTCTCCCGGAGCACGACTGCAGCGGCAAGAACTCCGAACACAGGTTGCAGGTAATTTGAAACCATGATTTGCCCAGCATCCAGCCGAGTGAGGATGCGAAAAAAAATTATCATGGTGGCAGTGAAATAGATAGCGCCGAGAAACAGCAGCGAAAACCATGTTTGGGCGGTATAACCGGCGATATCCCGAACTGCGGTCGGCTCGAAGTAAAGAAACGGCAAGGATGCCAGGAGTCCCAGCAACTGCCCCCAGAAGAGAACCGCAATGCTACTTGCCACCGCCAACAGTTTCTTGCTGTAGACGACATAGATAGCGTTGCCCAAGGTCCCTAGGAACAGCAAGCAGTTGCCGAACAGATAATTTCCAGCCAAGCTGACCTCGTTCCAGCGAAATTCAGAAATCATCAGGACTCCGGCAATGGCAATGCCCAAACTGGCAAGCCGTGCGCCGGTCATTTTTTCCCCAAGGACGATCACAGCCACAACCACAGTTAGGACGGGCACCGCCATAGAAATCAGGGCGCCATTCGCGGCCAGCGAACGTCCGGCACCCCAGGCGTAAAGCAAGGTCATTCCGGCGAGACCGATGACGCCGGCGATGAAGTAGTCCAAATAGTTCCGGAAACTGAGCCTTGGCAGCAGCTGCGAGGACGCCGAACGGCGGTCGGCAAGTAAGAACGGGATCAACGCTAGCACCGAAATCCCGAGGCTCCATACATTCAAGGTGACCGGGCCCATTTGATTCTGGGCGTACTTGATGGCTGACCAGCCAGCGCCCCAAATGAGCTGATTCAACACCAACAGCAGCAAGTCCGACCTTTTCGAGCGCATCGGATTCTATTCTCTCCGGGGCCGATGAGGCAGGATTTCCAGGCGACCTGCGCCATAAATCGAATCCACCAGTTTCAGCGTGTCGAGATGATCCCGGCCGCTGTTCCCGGGCACGGTATCGTGCTCGATGGCGGCCAGTAACGCCCTCATCGTCTCACTAAATACGTCGGGCACCCAACGGCCGGGGAGTTCTCTTTCCGAAACCGTCTCGTCGTCCACGCCCGCAGGAATCAGTCTGAACGTGTCGGCCCTTCCGAACGGGTAGTCGTAGTAGATGCCCAACGTGCCGGTGATAGCGCCGCGCGAACCGGTGAAACGGAAGCGGACTGCAGTCTGGTCAGGTGAGATTCTCGAGTCCTCATCGAATCTTGCAATAACATTCCCTCCGTAATCGAGCACGATGTCCGCCCAGGTTTCTCCGGCCACATCTGCATCCTCTGCGCGCCCGTACCGTGCTTTCACAGACCGAGCCGGTCCCATGATGGTCCGCGTGACGTCGAGGACGTGGATCATATCAAACAAGACAACGAGACGGTCGCTCGGGACCAGCCAAGGCCATGTGTTCCAGTATTCGTAATATTTCACATCGAACAGGACCGTGCGCACATCACCTATTGCCCCTTGGCGGATCAGGTCGACGGTCTTACGCATGGCCGGTGCCCACCTCATACTAACGTTCACGGCCAGCTTTACCCCGGCGTCTTCGGCTGCTTTCACCAGAACTTCCGCTTGGACCGCCGTGCGCGCTAGAGGTTTTTGGCAAAGCAAATGCTTGCCGCGTCCAATGGCCCGCAGCAAGATCTCCGACTGGTTTTCCGGTGGCACTGCGATATCCATTACTTCGATTGATGAATCGTCCAGTACTTCGGCTAGCTCGCGACAGACCTTCGGGATCCCGAACTCGGCAGCGAGCGCTGTCGCGCGGTCCACGTCTCGATCGTAAATCGCAGAGACGGAAAAACCGGCCGCAGTGTAAGCGGGAAGATGCGCCGCTTTGACAATGCCGCCGGCGCCCACAATACCGATCGTATGAGGCTCCCGTACTGCCGTCCTGTCTGCTTGCTCGGTTGATTGTGCCACTTACATTACCCTTCGTTTCCTGACTGCGGTCATCCAAAATATCCCGCGGTTGATGCTACTTGCTCAATCGAATGCCTCATTCACTGCACACTGTATTTCTCAAGGGCGTCCACCCTGATTTCGGTTCCGGCCCCGGGTTCCTCGGCAATCTTCAGGAAGCCGTCCTCAAAGTGCACAGGCGTCTTGAAAATGTGGAGGAGCCACGGAATATACTCGAGCATCAAAACATGCTCGATCGTGGCGCAAAGCTGAATGTGAACCTGCATCATGTCCCACACCGCGGGCACGACAGGCAGTCCATAGGCTCGCGCCAGGGCCGCCGCCTCAAACCAGGTGGATATCCCACCCAACTTCAGTGCATCGGGCTGAAGGATATCGACAGCCTCGGCTGCGATGAAATCGCGAAACATGTGCAGGGATGTAATGTTTTCCCCCACCAGCACCGGCGTGACGAGTTGCTTCGCGAGCTGGGCGTGTCCGCGTACATCGAAGGGATGCAGTGGCTCTTCGATCCAGAAAAGGTCGAACTCGTCGGCGCCGCGCGCCCAATTGAGCGCGGTGTTCAAGTCCCAGCGGCAATTCGCATCCGCCATGAGACGCGCCTCATCACCGATGGCCTTGCGCACGGCTTTCAAGCGCGCGTAGTCGTAACTCCTATTCTCGCCACCCACCTTGACCTTTACGCCGGCGAATCCCAGATCCACCGCACGCTTCGCTCCCTCCACGAGCTGGTCCGTGGATAGCGAGAGCCATCCTACATCGGTGTTGTAGGCCGGAAACTTAGGCGGTCCGCTGCCGCCGAGCAACCGCCATAGAGGCTGGCACTGGCATTTCGCTATGGCATCCCAGATGGCGATTTCTACGGCGGCTACTCCCTGAAACGACACGCCCGATTCACCCGTGAAATGTGAATCGTAGTAGCTCCGGTTCCAGAGATCCCGGACACGAAAGGCGTCGCAACCGACAAGCGCGGGGGCGATCGCGACATCGATCAAAGTCTTGACGGCCTTCAAAGCCGGACTGATACCGGAGTTATAGCCCCAACCCGTAATGCCGCGTGCAGTCTCGACCATCGCAACGGTAAGCCACCAGGAATCGACCATGTTCTGGCTGTCGCCCACAGGTTGGACAAGAGGAATCCTGAGAACCACGGTCTTCACCGCTTTGATTGTTAGCGCATCTCCCATCACGCGATGTCACCCTTGGGGAATCGCCGGAAAACGTCCGGATCGAAGGCTGGCAATACGATACTCGTCTCCCTTCTAATCCGGGCATAGCTGTCCCAGGCCTCGTCGATGTTCTCCAGGTAGCCAACCGGTATATTCTCTTCGACGTTGCCATACTTGAAGCAACAATCGGAATAGATCACGGGCCCCCGCGCGGTCTGAATGTTGACCGCCATCGTGCTTTTGTGATGGACGCCCGCGTACCAGACACGAATGCCCGGTAAAATCTCGTCTTCATCTTCGAGGAGCCTAACACGCCGCCAAGCCGTGGTCACTAGGTACGTGAGCACACGGTCGGAAATGATGGTGTGCCGCATGACATCTAGACCGCGGTATCTGGGAGCATGAAAATCGACCCAGCCCCGCTTCAGCAGACAGATTTTGGCGTTCGGAAAAAGATCGATATTCCCGGTCGAGTAATAAACGAGAGGTGTAATTACCAGATGCGTGACATCCTCTGGCTTGACTCCGCAACTTGCCAGGGCGGCGAGCGGCCTCTCTTCCGGCGAGATCACCAGATTCCTTTCGCCTGGCCAATCCTTCCAATACGGGTCGAGAAAACTAGGATCGTCGTCCACTCCGGTGTTGATCAGAATCACTTTGCCGCTCCCGCGGACCAGAACCATCGTGTATATGAAAGGTTCCCATCGATCAAAACGAATCATGTGATAAATACAGGCGCCCAACAGTTCCAGATGTCCTACCTGTAAAACCTGTACGCTGTAAGTGCTGTCTGACATCCTATCCTTTCCGTTGTAGGCTGAATCGACTAGCGGTTGAGCGTCGCTACGACCCCATAGTCAGTCAAGGCGGCAGATTTATCCGTATTCTCCACGATCACCTTGATGAAGCGAACGCCAGGTTGCAGAAACACGGTCTTTCTTCCGACGCCAGCGGGAACCAGGTTATTGGAAAATACGAGGAGGTCGCTAGTATCGTAATTCAGGCCATCCGCGCTCGAGCGGACATGGACTCGCATGGCTCCCGTGGCGCCCGCCCCGTACTTGCATTCCGCCATCAAACTCACGTGGGCCGCGTGACTCAGGCTGATCGGCGGCGAGTGACGCCATTGGGTTGAGGTGCCGTGGGAGAGGGAGCTGCCTCCCACGGCTGGTATGGCTATGCTAAAAGCCGAATCGGGTGCGAGGATCTGTACCCCCAAGTCCTCGATCCCTATCCCCCCCGGAACCGACGCCATCTTCGGATCGATATAGCGGATTGTGTGAAAGGCGTAAATGAATGGCGGCTCAAACAGAGTGTGCACTTCCGAGTAAGAGGCCATGTTAGGTTCGGACTCTCTGGCCGCAACGGGATTTCCGCCGTATTTTGTGAACTGGAATCCATCTGTGCTATTCGCGTAACCGATACTTTCCCGAGTGAGAATGCGGGGTTGATATTCTTTGGCGCCTCCGTAAAACATATGAAACAGTCCATCCCAGTAAGTCACCTTGGATTCAGAGTACCCTCCATCATCCCAAGCCCCCGAAGTGCCGGGTGCAAGCACCGGGTTGTGATCCCAGATCGTCCAAGGTCCCTCAGGTGAACTCGCCGTCGCGAGGGAAATGGGGCCGTAATCGGGAGCTGTTGAGCCAATCGGATGCTCTGTGTACAAGTAGTACGTACCGTTCAGCTTCACGACGCCGCCCACATATCCAAAATTTGGAATAATAGGATTTCTCTCGTACTTTTGCCAGGGTCCTTCGGGTTTTGAAGCGGTGGCGATTCCTATGCCCCATGGCGTGGATTGTCCCGCTCCGGAGTACCACATCACAAACTTTCCCGGCTTTTCCCTGAGTACAAACGCAGACGCCACGTGCTTGTCTTCCCAGCTACCTTTTGGGCCCAGATCCAGTACAGGCTGAGCGCCATACTTGACCCACGGGCCGAGCGGCCGGCTCGCCGTCGCCAAACCGATCCGATAGCCGAGAACGCCCCACTTTGTTTGATCCTTCGGAACTCCGTGGTAGTAGAAGTAGTAAGTCTCGAAATCCTTCAGGACATCGCAGGCTTCGATCACGTCTTCATCCCAGGCGCCCTTGCCTCCTCGAACAACAATGGGGTTAGGACCGGGAATTTGAAGAAAGGGCCGTTTCTCCAGGAAAGCATCTGGAGTCGATTTTGCAGTGTTTCCGGGCGAGAGACTCTGCGCGTTCAGGTGAGCCTCCGGCACCGACGCGGCCAGCAGGCACAGTAGCAACCCAGACAGTCGTTTCGAGACGGCGTTGTCGATCAACATGATCTTCGAGCTTACTCCATGGCAGCGAATCTCGGCGTCCGGGTGGAGACTTGTCATAAGCTAAGCAGCACGGGAAAGGGAATCTTGGAAACTATTGCCTCAGGGTTGTCGGAAATTGCCATTCTAATGAGAATCATCGGTACGGCACAGGGCCTTTGGCTACCGCTTTTTGACTAGAGCAATCTCATGCAAGGGGGGCAGCAAAATCCTTCAATCAGTCTATGGGTGCCGCGGCTATCCTTGCCAGACTATAGTATTTTCAGACTACGCCTGAAGGGGGATTGCACATGGCCAATTTTCGGCAGCGTCGTTTTTTAAGTGGCATTGAAAGGCTTGCCTGCTTCGCGCTCGTAGGATGGTGTGCAATGATTGGCCCTCCGGCCTGCGCGCAACTCTCAACGGCGTCGATCAACGGCACTGTGCGGGACGCAACCGGCGGCATTGTTCCGGAAGCCACGATCACGCTCCGGAACACGGAAACTGGTGCGGAGCGGGCCACAGTCTCCAACAACGCAGGGAATTACGCGTTCGTCAGTATCCCGCCGGGAAAATACACGCTCGAGGCCGCCAGGTCGGGCTTCAGCACCACAAGGATTGAGGCAATTGAGCTCCAAGTGAATCAAACTGCTACTCTTGATTTCACACTCAGCGTCAGTGCCGTGCAGCAATCGGTGACCATCGAGGCAGCGGGAGTTTCCGTAGAAAGCTCTACGGCTGAGCTGGGTGCTGTGGTACAGAAGCAGCAGGTCGTCGATCTACCCCTCAACGGCAGGAACTTCACGCAACTTTTGTCTCTGACACCGGGAGTTTCACCCGTGAGTGTCGCCCAAAATGCTGGAGCTGGATTCGGGTCCAGCACGACTGCGGGATCGAGTTTCTCCTTCCCATCGATCAATGGCCAGACAAACCGCAGCAATTATTTCATGCTGGATGGCATCAACAATCAAGGGAATTTCCTGGGCACATACGCTGTGCCTCCGATTATCGATACCGTTCAGGAGTTCAAGGTTCAGTCGCATAACGACGAGGCCGAATTTGGCCAGGCGTTGGGTGGAATCATCAATCTCGTTTCGAAATCGGGGACCAACGAGTTTCATGGGACTGCATGGGAATTCTTGCGAAATGATGTACTGGATGCCCGCAATACTTTCCTTCCAGACAAAACGCCGTTTCGCGAGAACCAGTTCGGCATTTCGGGAGGCGGCCCAGTCCTATTGCCGAAGTTGTACAACGGCAAGAATAGAACGTTCTTCTATGCAGCCTATCAGGGATTCCGGTTCCGGCAACCTGCGAACACGCTTTACCGCGTGCCGACTACGGCCGAGCTCGGGGGAGACCTCAGCGACGACCCTCGCCAGATCTACAACCCATTCACTACCCGAGCTGATCCGAACAACCCAGGGCAGTTTATACGCGATCCCTTCCCGCGGAATCAGATTCCAGCCAGTCTGCTCGATCCCTCCATGCTGCTGTTCGCGAAAACCACCCTACCGGCCCCGAATTTCAGCGGCGTCGCCGACAGAAACGCCATCGACAGCTCGCCTTTCAAGCAGGATGAGAACGAGTGGACTGCCAAGGTAGACCAAGTTTTGGGAACCAGAGATTTCCTCTGGTTCCGCTATTCAAACAGCAGCAACAACCAGGATGGTTCCGGCGGCAGGCCGGAACTCGCCAACATCACGGAATTCCCTGCCAAGAACTACGGCGTCAGCTACACCCACACGTTTGGTGCCTCGACTGTGCTCCAGTTGGAGTATGGACATGTGCTTCTGGGTGACAACTTCAACACCAAGTTCCGCAACCTTCCAGCTAACTTTGCCGAGCAAGTTGGCTTTGCGGATACTTTTGCCAAGGATTGGTACGGCTTTAGCGGAACGTTGATCCCAAATGTCAGCGTGAATAATTTCTTCAGTGGCGGCGAGCAGAACTCGATAAGCGACCAGTTGTCTAACATTCACCAGGGCAAGGCGAATGTTTCAAAGGTCGTCGGCCGTCACACGTTCAAGTGGGGTGGCGAAATGGCGAGCAATGGCTGGAACGCTTTGTATAACAACGCCACTGTAGGCTTTGACTCCCCACAAACCAGTAATCCTCAGAATCCTGCGGGGACCGGCAGCGAGCTTGCTTCTTTTCTCCTCGGCGTACCTGACAACGCCAACCGCTACAATTCACATGAGACAATGCGCTTCGGCGGCGTGATGGGCTTCTACTTCCAAGACCAGTGGAAAGCGACACCCAAACTAACGGTCAATGTAGGCCTTCGTTATGACGTGACATTGCGGCAACCTTTCGGCACACGCGGGGTGCCCGGCGATGAGGATCGAGGGCTCTACACAGGTAACTATGACTTCTCGAATGGTAATTACGTACTCCAATATCAACCGCTCTTTTGCTCGCAGGCCGGTCAGGCACCTTGCATTCCCGGTAGCTCGCTTCCACCACACGTCGTCGTCTCACCGAATGGAAAGATCCTGCACAACAATTATGATAACTGGCAGCCCCGAATAGGACTGGCGTATCGGCTGGGCCAGAAGACTGCAATCCGAGCTTCGTTTGGCGTGTTTTTTGACAACTGGGCCGGTGCTACGCAAACGTCCGAAAATTACGTCGGTACTTGGCCCGACGTCGGTCTAGAGATCGCGAATAACCTCAACAATCAACTCAATGTTTCCGCGCTGCCCAACACCAAAGCGACGAACCCGTTCCCAAATGGCATTACAGGAGTGTTCCCCTCGCCAGATCCGTTCAGCCAAGTTACGTGGTTTATGGACCCGTACATCAAGAATCCCTATTCCATGCAGTGGAATTTTGGGGTCCAGCATCAACTTAACGACAGCACGGTTGTCAACGTCAACTATGTTGGTTCAGGCAGCCGGCGCCTGGATCTTGGTGGATACTACAACACGGCAGTCACACCAGGGCCCGGCAATCCCCAACTTCGGGCGCCGTTTCCGTGGGCTGGGCCTACCTATTACGACCATAGTTGGGGAAGAGGCAGTTATGAAGCGCTTCAGTTCCTGCTGGACAAGAAATTCAGCAATGGACTGGCGTATATGGTGTCTTACACCTGGTCGAAAACGATCGACATCGGCTCTGACGGGTGGTTTGGTGTAGAAGGCCAAGGAGTCCAGAACCCCTATCAGTTCAACAACGACCGGAGCGTTGCTGGCTTCGATATCACGCATTTACTATCCCTCAACTGGGTATACGAGCTCCCGGTAGGTCCCGGCAAGCGGCTACGTCCTGGCAATCGGGCGCTCAACTTCGTTATCGGCAACTGGCAGCTTAATGGTATTGCAACGTTCCGGTCCGGCATACCTTTCAGCTTGCAGGTTCCGGGTGACTTAGCGAACACGGGTGGTCACAACTACCTACGCCCCAATTACGTCGGGGGAGACATCACGCTATCGAACCCAACGCCTCAGCAGTGGTTCAATACTGCGGCATTTGCAGTTCCGGCTCCATTTACTTACGGCAATCTGGGCCGAAACGTCCTGCGTGCCGACGGCGTGTCCAATTTCGATATCTCGTTTTTCCGCGATTTCGGGATCAGGGAATCGATCAAGCTGCAATTCCGCGCAGAAATGTTTAACGCGTTCAATACGCCGGTGTACGGCACGCCTAACCGCAATATCCTGAGTAGTACGTTTGGACAAGTCACGGGCATCGCCAATACCCCGCGTCAAATTCAGATGGCACTGAAGTTTCTTTTCTAGCAGCCCCGGCCACCGAACGAGAAGCACGACTCAGCGGGCAGGCTGCGCGCGCGCGCGAACTGATAAACGCCCACCGAAATCGAGATCCTTTTCCGGCCATTGCCGAATGTCGGTAACCATGGACAGGATTGAGCCATCCATTAGGAGGATCAATGCGTCAAGTCTTCATTGTTGGAGTAATGGGTTGGGCGTTTTGTCGGCCTTTGTTAGATGCCGAGCGCATCCAAGATCCCCTGGAGAAATACGACGTGATTTGGAATACGCCGAGCCAAGGGCCCTCCGGCTCGATGCCCATCGGCAACGGCGATATAGGGATCAACCTCTGGGTAAAGCCAAGCGGAGACCTCTTATTCTACATAAGCAAGACGGATAGCTGGAGCGAGAATGGACGGCTGCTGAAGCTGGGTCGCGTGCGGCTTAGACTTTCTCCGAATCCTTACGGGGACGAACTGCCTTTCAGCCAAACATTGAGACTGAGGCAGGGTGCAATTGACATCATGGCGGGAAGGAAGGGCTCGCAAGTTCACTTGGCGGTTTGGGTGGATGCGAATCACCCGGTGATCCGAGTGGAGGTGGATGGCCAGCAGGACTTCAACGTGAACGTGAGCCTGGAGCTGTGGCGTCAGAAGGAACGGCAGCTAGCATGGAGCAGTGGCTCAGCGGATGATGCCGTCGACGGTCTTGGCAAGGATATTCCCGCTGTGGTTTATCCGGACAAAATTCTCAACGAAGAAGGCCACATCGTCTGGTATCACCGGAATGAAAAATCGCTCTGGCCAGTCACGCTGAAATTGCAGGGCCTGCAAGGTTTCATACAACCGGCCAGCGATCCACTGCTTAACCGAACCTTCGGTGCGGCCCTCCAAGGTGAAGGATTAGTGAATGACGGCCTGACCACACTAAAGTCCACCAAGGCCGCCAGGCACTACGTTCTCTCAATCTACCCATTGACCAAACAAACCGCCACAGCCGAGGAATGGCGGCACGAACTCGACCACACCATTGAGCAAACCGGCAAAGTTCCGCTTGAACGGGCACGCGAGGAGCATCGTCAATGGTGGGAGCAGTTTTGGAACCGCAGTTGGATCCGGGTGCACGGTACAAAAGATGCCGAGATGGTCTCTCGGGGATATGCGCTGCAACGCTTCATTAACGCTTGTGGAGGGCGAGGATTCTATCCTGTCAAATTTAACGGCTCCATTTTCACGGTTGATGTGACTCCAAGCCAAGTAGCAAAAGTGCCATCGATAACGACTTACGAACTGCAAGAGGCCGAGAGGCGGAACCGGCTCGCCGGAGACCCCGACTTTCGACGTTGGGGTGGTGCCTACTGGTTTCAGAACACGCGTTTGATTTATTGGCCCATGCTCGCCTCGGGGGACTTTGATTTGATGCCGCCCTTTTTCCGGATGTACGCGGAAACCCTTCCTCTGGCCAAACAACGCACTGAGATCTATTTTGGCCACGGGGGCGTGTTCTTTCCCGAAACGATGTATTTTTGGGGAGCGTACGTCAACATGTCGGAATTCGGTTACGGCTGGAACCGCGAGGGCCGGCCTGTCTCGTTTGTGGACAACCCGTGGATCCGATACCACTGGGAGGGGGGATTAGAACTCTGCACGATCCTGATTGATTACTACACCCATACCCAGGATAAGAAGGTCCTGCAGAGTATGGCCCTGCCGGTTGTTGAGGGAGTTCTTGAATTCTACAATAAGCATTACAAACGCGACAACAACGGCCGGATTCACTTCGAGCCGGCTCAGGCTCTGGAGACTTATCAGACAGCCGTTAACCCACTACCGGAAATCGCCGGACTGCGATTTATCCTTGAGAAAATGTTAGGTCTGCCGAACGAAGACGTCAACAAGGAACAACGCACGAATTGGCAACATTTGCTGGAAGAACTGCCTCCTATTCCAACCCGGCAAATCGATAACGGAACAATCCTCGCACCGGCAGAGACATTTGCAGATCTCCGGAATGTGGAGAACCCTGAATTGTATGGGATATTCCCGTTCCGTCTGTACGGCGTGGGCAAATCGGATCTTGAAATGGCCCGGTTTACCTTTCAGGTCAGACAATTCTTGAAGCTAGATGACGGTATGACGCAGGATCCCGTTCAGGCCGCTTTCTTGGGACTTGCAGAAACAGCCCGTGATTATACAGTGCATTACTTCCGCAATCGCGACCACGGAAGCCGTTTTCCGGCCTTCTGGGACGCAGGCGGGGACTGGTTACCGAATCAGTGTCTTGGCGGCAATGCAATGATGGCCCTTCAGACAATGCTGCTGCAAACGGAAGATAGAAAGATTCTTTTGTTCCCCGCTTGGCCAAAGGCATGGGACCTCGAATTTAAGCTGCATGCGCCTTACGACACGACGCTGGAGGGAGTTTACAAATCGGGTATATTGGAAAAGCTAAGAGTGATACCAGAATCGCGCACCGCAGATGTGATCAGATTGGAGCCACAGTAAACGTTGAAAGCAGAAGCGCTTCAGCGAGATGTCAGTTGACTATTCGCCGTTAAGCACGGCCGTGATCTTGATCCCAGAGATACTTCGAGTGCCATCCAGGTTTTCGGCGATCGCTTTGATAAATCGCATCGGCGTCTTTAACTCAACCGTTTTACGGCAGACCTCTCCCGGGTGGAAGTCGTTCTCAAAAGCGGCAACGTCGGTGGTGTCGTAGGCTGTTCCATCGATGCTAGAGCGAATGTGCACTCGCATGCCGGCTTTGGCCCCGGATTCGTATTTCCCCTCGGCTACCAGGCTGACACGCGACGCGCCGTTGAGGCTGATGGGGGGGCATTCAGAGAACTTGGTCGAAGTCCCGGCGGGCAAAGATTCCACCGCCAGAACCGGTACTGGCAGATAGAACGGCTTGTGTGTGACCAGTACCTCCACGCCCAGATCTTCCACCTGAATTCCGCCGGGAATCATTGCTATCCCCGGATCGATATATCGAATGGTGTGGAAAAGGTACATGAACGGCGGCTCAAAAAAGGCATGTACTTCCCCAAAAGCCGCAGCGTTGGGAACCGCCTCCCGGAGAGCCACGGGATTTCCGCCGTACTTGATGAAGTGATACCCGTCGAAACTGTAAGCATACCCAATGCTCTCCTGCGTGAGCCGGCGCGGCACAAATTCCTTTGCTCCGCCGTAGAACATGTGGAATACGCCGTCGCGGTAGAGCACCTTGGCTTCCGAATATCCGGCATCATCCCAGGCACCGGCTTCGCCAGCCGGAAGAACCGGGTTTCCGCTCCAGGGAGTCCATGGACCTTCTGGCGAATCGGCCCGCGCCAATGACATCGGGCCGTAATCATTGGCCGTGGAGCTAATGGGATGTTCGGAGTACAGGAGATACTTGCCGTCATGCTTGATCACGCTGCTCACGTAGCCAAATCCGTCGATCACGGGATTCTTACTGACTTTGGTCCACGGGCCCAAGGGGCTCGAAGCCGTTGCCAAGCCGATGCTCCACTTCTTGGGTTCCTTGCTACCCATTCCGCAGTACCACATCAAGAACTTGTCGGGCGCTTCTCTTAGGATTACGGGGCACGCTACATGTGTGTCGTCCCAGCTGCCAGGAGGTCCCAAGTCGAGCAGCGGCTTGTCTCCGACTTTCGCCCATGGCCCTAAAGGGTGCTTGGCAGTGGCTACGCCGATCCGGTATCCCGTCCGGCCCCAACGCGACAAGTCCACCGGAGCGCCGTGATAGTAGAAATAGTAGGTTTCGTAGTCTTTGATGACATCCCCGGCCTCGATGTAGTACTCATCCCAGCTCCCTTTTGGACCCCTACTGATGATGGGGTTTGGACCTGGAATCTGCAGGAATGGTCTCGCGGACAGGAGTGCGTTACCGGGGGTGTGTTCAGCAACAGTCGTCTGAGATCGGGCACAAACCGATAGAATCGAGAGGGCGAGGATAAAAAGCACACACCAAGCCCTCGGCCGTAGCCGCGCAACAAAGGTCATGCTGCCGATCCTACGGGCCGCAGGCATTCTAGTCTTGGATAGTATTGCCCCGGGTTGTCCGGAATTGCTGCCTCGCGCCGGCGTCAACCACGACCTTGCAACTCAGGGTTCGGAACGGATGGTTGCTCCCGCACGAGACAATGGACGAAAAAATAGGCCACGGGGTGCATCAACCCCATGACCCAGAATACCGGCACGTAAGAGTACCACTGAATCATGTGGCCTGCAATGGAGGCGAAAAGTGCAGCTCCGAGTCCACCTCCAGTGCCAACGATGCCGGCCATAGACGCAACGATTACCCGCGGGAAGACGTCTATGGTAAGAGTCATTTGATTGGTCTTCCAGCTCATATGAGCTAACAGAACTACGCACACAAGAAAAATGGCAAGCGCGGACGACTTCGCGTAAGCCAAGACAATGCCGAGGGGCATGGTCAGAGCGGAGAACAGCATCACACACCGCCTCGCTGGCACAATGCGCCAGCCCCGCCGGATGAGGTGGCCCGACAACCAGCCGCCGCCGATCGATCCGAGATCGGCTGCAAGATAAGGAATCCACACGACCATTCCCATCTGTTTCATGGAAAGATGACGCGACTCAGTGAGGTATTTCGGAAGCCAGAACAGGTAAAACCACCAGACAGGCTCTGAGAAAATGCGCGAGATCAACAAGCCCCAAGTCTCACGGAGTCTCAGGAGTTCCAGCCAGTGCGGTCTGCACGTTTCCGTTGTTAGGGTTGCCGCAATCCCTCGCTCTCCACGAATCAAGATCGTCTCTTCGGGAGTGATGCGGGGATGCCTGCCCGGCGACTCGTAGAGTCCCAACCAGCCAACCGTCCAGACGAATCCGGCCAATCCGGTGGCGAGGAAAGCTGACCTCCAGCCCCAGTTCGACCAGATCCAGACGATGAGAGGTGGCGTCAGGACTGCGCCCGTTACGGCTGCGGAGTTGGCGAGGCCGTTCAACAAGGCCCTTTCCCGCGGAGGATACCATTCGGCCGCCACTGCGGTCGCTGCAACGAAAGTGAACGCTTCGCCAATTCCCAGCAAAAACCGGTACGCGCCCAGCTCCCAAGCAGACCTGGCAGAAGCCGGCAGGATGGCGGCGATCGACCACCAGGCCGTCGCCGCCGCGAAGACGAACTTGACTCCACACCGATCGAGGATCACGCCCGCGGGTATGTAGAGGAGCGTGTACGAGACTAGGAAGGCCTGCACGATGTATGCGTACTGCACTTCTGATAGGTGCAGGATCCGTGTCAACTGGGGAGCGAGAACGGACAGTGTTTGTCGGTCGACGTAATTGATAACAGTGTTGGCAAAAATCAGTCCCGCGATCACCCAGCGCAGATTTTGGATTGGCGTCTTCACCACTAGTCTTGGAGAACTCAATGCGGGTCGTTTCCTTACGCGCTCGATAAATCACCGAGCGTTTAGATTCTCCATCAAGGCTTCGACTTCTCCGACTCCGATTCGGTCAAGCGTGCCTGTTGGATGGCGAACGCGAGCGGAACGGATGATGCCCGCCGCCTTCAGAGTGTGTTTCATCACCGAGACCCCCAGGCCCGGTTGCAGTTCGTAGCGGATGAGGGGAAGGCAGCGCGTGAATTCAGCACGCGCTTTCCCAGCATGCCCTTGCTGAAACAGGTTCCAGATCTGCACGAACTGCGAAATCAAGTCGCTCCCAGGCATGATGCCGCACGCTCCTCGGCCGAGTTCCTCGAGCATGAAGTTACCATTTAAGCCTCCAAACAACGTGAGGGAATCGCCAGCCAGCGAGACGACTTCGGTGATTTTAGGAGCCGTCGGAGGAGCTTCCACCTTTACGTAACGAACGTGTTCGATCTCACGCGCCAGGCGTGCCAACAACTGAGAACCCAAGGCCACCTGCGTGAGGAGTGGCGCGTCCTGCACCATGATTGGAATCGAAATCGCGTCAGAGATCCTTTGGAAGTAGTGAAAAATGCCAGCCGGATCCGGCCGGACGTAATATGGCGGCATTACCATAAGCGCGTCCGCGCCCTCCTGCTGTGCTTCTTGACTGAGTTGGACTGCTACATCTGTACCCGTATGCCCAGTGCTCACAACTACGGGAACGCGCCCATTGACTTCGCGAATGATGACCCGCATCAACTCGGAACGCTCTGGGTTGGCTAGTGCGTATGCCTCGCTGGCGTTGGCCAGTAACCCGAGGCCGTGTGCGCCCGAGTCGATCAGGTAACGCACCACGTTGCGCTGGCTGTCTAAGTCGATGCCCCCGTTTTCGTCAAACGGCGTGATAACGATCGGGAACACACCTTGCAATCGGGTCATCAGGTGGTTTCCCCATCCGTCTCGCAGTCGGACACCGGTCCAGAAACGATCGCAAAAGGCGCCACAGAAAAAGGCTCGCTACTGGCCGCTCAGTACTGCTGTGAGCTTGATCTGAGAAATGCTCTGCGCCCCGTCAAGATTTTCGATGAAGGCTCGGATGAATGGCTTGGGAGCCTCCAAGGCAACCGTCTTCCGGCTCATTGCTCCAGCGCGAAAGTCGTTGTCGAACGTGAGTTGGTCAACCGTGTCGTAAGCCATGCCATCGATACTGGAGCGGATGTGCACCCGCATGCCCGCGTGTGCTCGCGGTCCGTATGCACACTCAACCACCAGATCGACCTTTGTCGCGCCGTTCAGACTGGCAGGAGGACACTCAGAGAGTTTGGTTGTAGCGCGTGCGGGCAAAGACTGCCGTGCCAGAACGGGTACGGGCAAATGAAACCGTTTCTGGGTTACTAGCACCTCCACTCCCAGGTCTTCTGTCTGAATTCCTCCTGGAATCAGGGCCTGCTGCGGATCAACGTAACGGAGCGTGTGAAAGGTATAGATAAACGGGGGCTCGAACAACGCATGTACCTCGGCGAATGCGGAGGCGTTTGGACAGGCTTCTCTCAGTGCGGCGGGATTGCCGCCGAATTTGATAAATCGGAATCCATCAAAGCTGTAAGCGTAGCCGATACTCTCCTGGGTCAACCGCCGGGGTTTGTATTCTTTTGCGCCGCCGTAGAACATATGGAACACGCCGTCCCTGTACACAACTTTGGATTCCGAATACCCGGCATCATCCCACGCACCCGCTTCGCCAGCCGGAAGAACCGGGTTCCCGCTCCAGGGAGCCCAGGGACCTTCGGGTGAATCGGCGGTAGCGAGCGAAATCGGACCATAATCGACTCCGGTGGAGTGCACCGGATGTTCGGAGTACAAGTAATACTTGCCTTCTTTTTTGATCACGCTGCTCACGTAGCCGAAACTGGCAATCACCGGATTCTTGCCGTATTTGGTCCATGGACCCGCAGGTGAACTGGCGGTGGCCAGGCCGATGCTGCAGCACTTGGTGTAGGGCTCCCTGCTTCCCGTTGCGCAATACCACATTAAATACCTACCGGGTCCCTCTTTCAAGATCACCGGGCAAGCTACGATCGTGTCATCCCAGCTTCCTGGAACTCCCAGATCGAGGAGCGGATTGTTCGCATGTTTGGTCCACGGACCGAGAGGGTGGCTGGCGGTTGCCACCCCGATGCGGTACCCGCGCCGTCCCCAACGCTGCAGGTCCACGGCGGTGGCATGGTAATAAAAGTAGTAGGTTTCAGAGTCTTTGATGACGTCTCCGGCCTCGATGTAGTACTCGTCCCAGCTTCCTTTTGCGCCACGGCTGATGATTGGGTTCGGGCCCGGGATGTGCAGGAAAGGCCTTGGTGAAAGGAGCGCGTTACTGGAGGGGTGCTCGGCGATGATCGTTTGAGACCTGGCAAACGCCAGAAAGCAAAGGGCGACGGCAAAGCCCAAACCCATCTGCAGTAACGGCCGGAACCGGGCCACCATGGTTATCTCACCGATGCTAGGTCGGCGGGATGCCGGAGTCTTGGAGGGAATTGCCTACCATTGTCCGGAAATTGCTGTTTGCAGCCATGCGGAAACTGCGTGGGCTCAAACCGGTAGTCTGCTTGAATACGTTGCTGAAGTGGCTCTGATCTGCGAATCCGAGTTCCAACGCGATGTCCGCAATTGGGCGCGACGTGCCAGCCAGAATATCCTTCGCCCGTTCCACCCTCAGCATGACCACGTAATTGTGCAAGCACAGGCCTGTAGCCTTCTTGAAAACCCTTTCCAGATGGTACTTGCTTAACTGCGCCGCAGCGGAAACACGCTCTAGGCTGAATTCCTGTGTGTAGGTTTCACGTAAATATTCTAGGGCTCTGCGAACCTGCCAACGCGGAATCTGATGGCTAGTGTCCACGTCGTCACTCCTGCACGAGGGCCGAAGGAATCGTCTCAACAAGTGAATCGCAAGCTCCGTTACTAAGCTCCGCAAGAGGACTTCTCTACCGAATTCCGATCTGTTACCTTCGGCACAGATCGCTTCGCAAATTCTCTGAACCGGCTCGTCGTATTCAATTTTCGGGACGAGGAAACAGGGCCGCACATCTGTGTTGCATCCGATACTTTGCAGCAACTCTGCCAGGAAGGTTTCCTTGATCAAAACCATCAAATAGTCCCGTTCGCCCGCGAGGTCCTCATGCGCTTCCCCCGGATTCAACAGAGCAATATGACCAGCCTGAAATTCCAACACCTGAGCGCCGATCCGGCATTGTGATCGACCCTTGAAGTAGTAGCTGACCGCGTGTTCAGAATGGGCATGCGGGCCCAAGGCGGAAGCCCTGACGGCATGCGCAACCGAATACTGCGGGTTGACAAAAAGCTTGACTAAGTCAGAATCCATGCAACTAAACGCCGTCGATACTTACGGCGTTCGCCCCCGGGACGTAACCAAGCGATTCGAACACACAAATCCGCCACTGTCAAGCAAAACAAGTAACGCAGGGTTCACGCATGTCGTTGTAGACATCAGCCGAGGCCCAGCTTCCCAGCTCCCTGGCAAGCGCAGGGGGGTTGGCCCTCGTTGGAGCGTTCATTCGTGACAGATCAAGAGCAATATACCCCAAGTCAGGGCAACATCATGCAATACGCCAGCGATTGAAGCACCTACTCTAAACTAGCGTTGCTGTGTGTCTGATTTGTGTGCCCGGTGTCGCGTGTTTTCCTCCGGGTGCCCGCCTTCGCCCGAAAGGACTCTTCGATTTTGAAAATCACAAAAATTGAAGTCATCTCACTACGATATGAGTACCCTGCCGGCCAGGGGTTTCAGTTTTCTGGAGGCTACTGTAATGGACGTCTGTCGTGCTTGGTGTTCGTCCACACAGATGCAGGTCTTACGGGAGTCGGATCGGTGTATTCGCATCCTAGTCTGGTGACTTCCATAATCGAAGACCATTTGCAGCCGGTGCTCTTGCACGAAGATCCGCTGCAAGTGGAGCTTTTGTGGGATCGTTGCTACCGTCTAACGCGCTGGTATGGCCGAAAGGGGGTGGCGATCTCCGCGCTTGGCGGCATTGATATCGCGTTGTGGGACATACGAGGGAAGGCTGTTGGCAAACCTATCTTCGAGTTGCTGGGTGGGAAGCGGCCGTACGTGCCGGCTTATGCGAGTGCGCTGTTGTGGAAGGATGACCCCGCGGAGCTGGGGAGGGAGGCAGCGCGGCATGTGGCAGAAGGCTTCCACGGCGTGAAGATGCGCCTGGGGCGGAGTCATGAGTACGACAGGCTTGCTGTGCGCACTGTTCGGGAAACCATTGGCCCGCACAATCGCTTACTCATCGAAGGCAACGCGCGGTACAACCTTTCGCAAGCCGAGCGCATCGCTGTGGATTATCGGGCGGCGGGAGTTTTTTGGCTGGAGGAGCCCTTCCCTCCAGAAGACATCGACAGCTATCTCGCGCTGCGCCCCAACGTGGGGCTCCCACTTGCTGCGGGGGAAAACGAGTTCGGTGTGCAGGGCTTCCGCGAGCTTTTGGACCGAAGAATCGTGGACATCGTGCAACCGGACTGCAGCCGCACCGGGGGCATCACAGCATGCCGTCGCATCGGGGAGCTGGCCGCGCACTACGGGTTGCGCGTCGCCACACACAGTTGGAGCGACGCTGTAGCCATTGTGGCGAACATGCACGTGATCGCCTCGCTCGAAAATGGCATCACGGTGGAAATAGACCGGACCGGGAATTCACTCATCGATGAACTACTCGTCACGCCGCTGCGGGTTCTGGATGGTGAGGTTGCCGTGCCCCATGGCCCGGGTCTGGGGATCGAACTGAATCCAGCAGCGCTCGAACGCTTCCGGATGCCGAAGGGTGCGCCTCTTCCCGACGGCAATTACTCCGACATGGTTTTTGGACGTGACTACTTCACGCCCGCAGGACCCTACGATCCGAAGGAAACGACGGTCCCGTGCGTCGCCGAATATTCAGCCGCGGATTCCCGCGCGGCCGTCTCGACAGATCTCGACCCTTCGCGCGATGGCCCACATTAGCTATAGCGAAGCCATCGTCCAAACATTGCGCACGTTGATGCAGAAGGACGAACGTGTCCTCTTGCTGGGCGAGGACATTGGCCGCTATGACGGAGTCTTCAAATGCACCCGTGGGTTGCTTCGTGAATTCGGGCGGGAGCGCGTGATTGATTCTCCCATCGTGGAACAAACCCTCGTCGGCGCTGGCGTTGGCATGGCCATCTCAGGGTTGCGTCCCGTGATTGAGATCATGTTCGTGGACTTTGCCCTCCTGGCGATGGACCAGATCTGCAACCAGGCCGCCAAGCTGAAGTATATGTCTGGAGGACAAGTGGAGGTGCCGCTCATCGTGCGAACGAATATCGGCACACGCGGCGGAGCTGCCGCCCAGCACTCCCAGAGTCTGCACGCCACATTTCTGCACTACCCGGGATTGACAGTCGTGGCACCGTCCAATCCAGCCGACGCGCGGGGGCTGTTGCTGGCTGCCTACCAGTCACGCCAGCCGGTCTTGTTCTTGGAGAACAAGCAGTTGTATTTCACCCCCGGGGAAGTGCCGACCGATGGGTACACACCGTTATCAAAGGCGGCAGTCGTGCGGGAAGGGCGGGACGTAACGATTGTGGCAACGTCATACAGTGTCAGTGTCGCGCAGGCGGCTGCGGCTCTGCTGGAGTCGGGTGGAATCCAGGCGGAAGTGGTGGATCCTCGCACGCTTTTGCCACTCGATTATGCCACGATTGCGACCTCGATTCGTAAAACGAGCCGTGTCTTGATACTGGATGAGGGCTATCTGACTGCTGGTTTTGCACAGATGCTGGCGGGGAAAATCGCCGTGGACTCATTCTTCGATCTCGATGCGCCGGTCGCGCTGCTAACGCACCCGGATGTTCCGATTCCGTTCTCCCCCGCTTTGGAAGCGCCGCTTTTGCTGACGGCTCAAAAGGTGGCGGCCAAAGCCCGCGACTTGCTTCGAGTCTAACCCTCAATCCATCTCGATTCCCCCACACACGTTAATGGCCTGGCCGTTAATATAGCTCGATCGCTCACTGGCCAGGAAAGAGACGACTTCGGCCACTTCGTCAGCGTCTGCCATGCGTTGGAGTGGAATGGATTCCAAAATATGGCTGACTTCCTCGGGTGTTCGTGCCGCCTGGACGGCTTTGGTCATTGGGGTATCGATGACCCCGGGACAGATAGCGTTGACTCGCACACCAGCCGGGCCGAAGGCTGCGGCAGCGGACTTTGTCAGGTGCAGCACCGCGGCCTTGCTGGCACCGTAGACGGTTTGCTTTGGCCGAGCGCTGCGCGCCGCGACGCTTCCTATGTTGATGATGCTGCCGCGGCGCCGCGCGACCATGCGCCGGCCTGCGGCCTGCAGCAAAAAGAACAGGCCCCGGGCGTTGACACCCATGATCTGGTCCCAGTCTGGTTCGGTAACATCTAGCAGCGCCTGGGTCTTGATCCTGCCTGCATTGTTCACCAGGATTTCGATAGCGCCCAGGTCTCGGTCGATCTCCGCTACCAGAGACTCAATCCTCGGTACGTCGCTCAGGTCGGCTACGTAGGCGCGGGCGTTCCCTTGGCGCTCAAGGACGCAAGCTACGGTCTCCCGGACCTTTTCGGCCTGAATGTCTACGGCTGCGATGGCGTAACCGTCCCGTGCCAGCCGGAGAGCGAAGGTCCGGCCCATCCCCTGACCGGCCCCAGTCACGATGGCTACGCTGTTCATGATCGGCTCCGAACAGCCGGCCGCCGTCTCACGTTTGCTCCGTCACACGGTCTACGGCCTCGGAAAACTCTCCCAGGTAACAGGTGGGGTCCAGCAGCCTCGAAATCTCTTCGGCGCTCAAATGTTCGCGAACAACGGGGCTTTGCTGGAGAGCTTCTTCGAAAGAACTGCCGGCGGCGGAGGTTCCCATCGAGATCCGGTACAGCAATTCGTGGGCGGCGTTTCGCCCGACCTTCCGGGCCAGGTTCATCATCACTGCCTCCGACAAGATGAGCCCGCGCGTGATCTCTAGATTCTGTCGCATGCGAGCCTCGTCCACCTGCAGCCCACCGAAGATACGAAGGGAGAGTACTAGCGCGGCGGCGCAGAGGCAGCACATTTCGGGGATTTCCTTCCACTCGATAT
>Ga0335081_10001034_pt1 | contig 44739 bp, 38 predicted proteins | sample Lox_Sample_35_FD_206713 | JGI IMG/M metagenome (GOLD analysis project Ga0335081, IMG submission 206713) | Soil microbial communities from Loxahatchee National Wildlife Refuge, Florida, United States - Lox_Sample_3.5 | ecosystem: Environmental > Terrestrial > Soil > Wetlands | place: USA... | reverse complement strand
GCCCGGCAGAAGTGCCTCGAAGCGGAACTCGCCGCGCCCATTCGTTGTCGCCTGCCGGCGCATGGACTGATCAGGCGTATTGATGGCAACCGTAGCCGACGCAATACGCGCACCTTTTGCATCCTGCACTTCGCCCAGCAATGTGCCGGTCGAATTCTGTGCCTGCAAACCAGGTCCAGGCAGCAGCAAAAGCATAGCCAACGGCAAGCTGCGGCTGAGGAGATGGGGACACCTCAAGAGAGAGCGCATGTCGGGATCTTTCCGGGCCGGCAGAAGAAGTGAACAGCAGGCTTCAGCCGAGCCGCTCTGAGAATCTGAAGAGACTACTCCGCCCGTCCCGCTTACTACCATGGCTAGTAGTTGGCCCGTTTAGTCGGCCGAACAGTCGGAAGGCCCCTATCGAGGAAGCGCCCTGCCTCACCGCGGGACGCCGATCCAGAGCCCAAGGCCTCACACTCCAGAGTGACCATGCTCACTGCCACGCTGTTTGCTGCACCCGATACTGGAAGGTGCTGTAACTGGCCCCCGCAAAGCCGCGGCCGGCACATGCACCTTTGCTGTTTCTCCCGGTTCGGATCGCCGCCAGCCAATCCCCGAGCACGTGCGCAGAACGGGAGAGACCGGAAGGAAGGAAGTATGCCTGAGAATGCCCCACCCCTCAGTGAAGAACGCATTGTTTACCTGGAAGGCCTGGTCAATCAGGCCAGGACCGCCGCCGCCGTTTTCTCCCAGTACACCCAGGAGGACGTCGACCGCATTGTGAAGCCGATGGTCCTGGCCGGTCTGGAGAAGGCGCAGGATTTGGCGCGACTGGCCATCGAAGAGACCCGCATCGGTGTGCTGGAAGACAAGGCCATCAAGAACATGGTGGCCACCGAGTTCGTTTACAACTACGTCAAGGACAAGCCTACCGTCGGTGTCATTCGCGAATACCCCGAGCGTGGGTTGCTGGAACTGGCTGAGCCCATCGGTGTCATCTTCTCGCTGACTCCCATTACGAACCCGACCTCGACTGTTCTGTTCAAGTGCATCATGGCCATCAAGACGCGGAATGCGGTCATTTTCAGCCCGCATCCCAACGCATGGCGCTGCTGCTCCGAGGCGGTAAAGATCATGTACGAAACCGCCGTGAAGCACGGCGCGCCGGAGGGTGTCTTCACCTGCCTGGAGTCACACACCTTGCAGGACAATGCCTACCTGATGCATCACAAGGACATTGGCCTTATCGATGCCACCGGAGGGCCGGGCGCCGTGAAGGCCGCGTACAGCTCGGGCAAGCCGGCGCTGGGCGTGGGACCGGGCAACACCCCCGTCTATCTCGAGAAAACCGCCGATGTGCAAATGGCCGTGGTGGACATCATCATCTCCAAGACTTTCGACAATGGCACCATCTGCGCCTCCGAGCAGACGGTAGTCATCGATGACGAGATCTATGACCGCGTGCTAAAGAAATTCGAAGACCTGGGCGCGCACATCTGCAATGAGAAGGAAACCGAGCTGCTGGGCCGCACGGTCATCGATCCGGCCACCGGATCCATGCAGCCCATGGCCGTCGGGCAAACCGCTGCCAACATCGCCCGCTTTGTCGGCATGCGCGTGAAGCCGGAAACCAAGCTCCTGATTGCGCCGATCAGGGGGGTGGGCAGCGAATATCCGCTCTCGGTGGAAAAGCTCTTCCCGGTGCTGGCGGTGTATCGCGCCAAATCCGTGGATGAGGCCCTGAAGACCTGCGTCGATGTAAACCATGCCGGCGGAGTAGGACACACGGCCGTGATCTTCTCCAACAACGAAGAGATCATCCGCAGATTTGGCGACATGGTCAACGCCGGACGCATCATCGTGAACTCGCCGGGATCGATTGGCGCCCTGGGCGGCGTCTACAACGACATGGTCCCGACGTTTTCCTTCGGCTGTGGAACCGGCGGCGGCAACAGCACCACCGACAACGTGAACGTCTATCACTACCTCAACATCAAGCGCCTGGCGCGAAGGACACAAGCACATATGTGGTTCCGGGTTCCCAACCAGATTTACTTCAACATGAACGCGGTGGAGAACCTGCGCAATTTTCCCTCGCGCTCGACCATGATCATCACCAACCCGGCGCTGGAGCAGTTGGGAATGGTTGACATTGTCCGGCGCTCGATCCCGCCGCAAACCCAGGCGCGGGTCACCATCATTCCCGACGCCGAGCCCGATATCAGGATCGTGATGCAGGGTGTGGAAGCGCTGAATTTCTACAAGGCAGACCAGATCATCGCCCTGGGCGGTGGCTCGGTAATCGACGCGGCCAAGATCATGAAGTTGAAGTACCAGTCGCCGGAGGCTGACCTGCAGGAACTCGCAGCGCCCTTCCTCGACATCCGCAAGCGCGTGGTGCAGTACCCGACCGAGAAGATCAATGAGTCGCGGCTGATCGCAATCTCCACGACCAGCGGGACGGGCAGCGAAGTTACGCCCTTCGCCGTCATGACCGACAAGGAACGCGGCATCAAGGTCACGCTCGCCGATTACTCTCTCAGTCCGGACGTCGCCATCGTGGATCCGCAGTTTGTGATGTCCATGCCCAGGGGCCTGACGGTGGACACCGGGGTCGATTGCCTGACGCACGCCCTGGAAGCGGGCGTCTCCATCTTCGCCTCCCCGTACACCGATTCCAACGCCATGATGGCCGTCCGGCTGGTCTTCCGCTATCTGCCCGAGGCCTATGAAAATCCCCGCGATGAAGAGGCGCGCACCATGATGCACAACGCGGCGTGCATTGCGGCTATCGCCTTCTCCAATTCCGGTGTGGGAGTCAACCACTCGCTGGCGCATTCCTTCGGCGCGCGCTTTGGCGTGGCTCACGGACGGGCCAACGCGCTCATGCTGCCGCACGTGATGGCCTATAACGCGTCGGTGCCCGCCAAGTTCATGCCGAACCCGAACCAGCGCGCCTATGTGGCGCACAAGAAGTACGCCATGATGGCCGACCTGCTCGGCCTGGGTGGCCATACGGTTGAGGAAAAGGTCGGCAAGCTGATAACCGCCACAGAGCAACTGCTCGACCATCTGGGCGTGCCGCACTCCATCGCCGAACTGGGCATATCGAAGGAGGAGTTCGAGCGCGCCATGCCTGATCTGGCCAGGAACGCCTTCAACGATCCCTCCTGGCGATCCAATCCCCGCCTGCCGCTGGTCAACGAACTGGTGGATCTCTACTGGAAGGCCTGGCGCGGACGCGGGGCAGCGAAACTCGAGACAACGCAGCCGAAGAAAGCCAAAGAAGAGGTGTACGCATGAGCGCGACGGTGCCTGCATGTTTTGCAATTGATGGAGAGCGCGTGGCCGAGGAGCTGCGAGGAGCCTGCGAAAAGCTCGACAGCGCTTCCGGCGAGGTAGTGCTGGATTTCTCTTCCGTGCACCGCATCGACACTGGCGCCCTGATGGGGATGGAGAAGCTTGCGCGTGCCGCCGAAGGAAAGAACGTCCGGGTGGCCCTGCGGGGTCTGACTGTCGAAAACTACAAGGTGCTGAAACTGGCGCGTCTGGCATCGCGATTCTCTTTTGCAGACTGAAGTTCGGATCCATTGACTGACTTGGCCGCTTCTACCATGTGCTCTGTCTCTGGATCGTCGATACTGCCCTCCGGAGGATCAGCTTCCACAGCAGCAGGGCGTCTGTAAGATATGTGCTGGATCACCCGGATAACGCCCGCTCGCGAAGAGATTCGATTAATCTGACGACGGGTTCGCTCCTACGTTCCGGAAGGGCCGCATGCCGACTTCAGCCGTGTACGTTTCCGCCAGCATCGTTCGCAGCTATACCTCGATGCGATGTCCGTGGCCGCAGCATCCAAAGTTTTAGAGCAACCAGGCGAGGACTACCATGAGCCAGACCACCGCAACCATCCGCAGCTTTGGTTTTTTCCTGAACGGTAACTGGAGCAGCCACGGAAGCGAGGCCGTGGTGAAGTCGCCCTTTGACGGCTCGGTTCTTGCCGTCGTGAGCGAGGCGGGGGGCGACGATATCGAGACTGCCATCGAGTCCGCCGTGCAGGCTTTTGCCGTGACACGCCACATGTCGTCGCAACAGCGCGCCAGCATCCTGCGCCAGATCGCGGATGCGATTACGGACCGCCGCGAAGAATTTGCCCGCACCATCTGCCAGGAAGCCGCCAAGCCGATCAGGACCGCACGTATTGAGGTCGACCGCGCCATCAATACCTTCCAGATTGCGGCCGAGGAGAGTACCCGCATCTATGGCGAGTACATCCCGCTGGACACCCTGGAGTCCACCGCCGGGCGCTGGGGCCTGCTGCGGCGCTTTCCGCTGGGACCGGTATTTGCCATAACGCCCTTCAACTTCCCCCTGAACCTTGTCGCTCACAAGATCGCGCCGGCCATCGCCGCGGGATGCCCGATCATCCTCAAGCCCGCACCCCAGACGCCGCTTTCCTCGCTGATGCTGGCCGAGATTATCGATAACACGTCCTGGCCTGACGGTGCGCTCGCGGTGATGCCGCTATCCAATGACGCGGCCGGGCGGCTGGTTGCCGACGATCGCATCAGGCTGCTCACGTTTACCGGCAGTGCCGCGGTGGGGTGGCAGCTCAAGAGCCGGGCGGGGAAAAAACGCGTCACTCTGGAGCTGGGCGGCAATGCCGGCGTCATTGTCCATAGTGACGCCGATCTGTCCCATGCCGTGCAGCGCTGTATTGCGGGCGGCTTTTCCTATGGTGGGCAGACATGCATTTCGGTGCAGCGGATCCTGGTCCACCAGCCGGTGTTCGACACCTTCCTTCAGCAACTCGTGCAGGGTGTTCGCAAACTGAAATGCGGCGATCCCATGCAGGAAAGTACCGACGTGCCCCCGCTCATCCGCGAGCAGGACGCGATCCGCGTGGCGCAATGGATTGAGGAAGCCGTGCAAGCCGGCGCCAGGCTGTTATGTGGCGGCAGGCGGACCGGAGCGATGCTGGAACCGGCCGTGCTCACCGGCACAGTGCCCAATATGCGCGTGAACTGCGAAGAGGTCTTTGGCCCCGTGGTTACGGTGGAATCTTACGAGACCTTTGAGGAGGCGTTACAGAGCGTCAACCATTCAGATTACGGACTTCAGGCCGGCCTGATGACCCAGGATGCGATTCTGATCCAGTCCGCTTTCGATACCCTGGATGTGGGCGGCCTGATTGTTGGCGATGTTCCCAGCTTCCGCGTCGATCAGATGCCGTACGGCGGAGTCAAGGACTCCGGCCTCGGACGCGAGGGACTGCGCTACTCGATCGAGGACATGACGGAACGGAAGCTGCTGGTGATGGCGCTGCGGTGAATCCGGCAAACAAATAACTGATTGTGGGCTACGGCTGCCCTGTTGGCGTGCTGCCGGCGCTGACCCCGCCATCCGGATTCAGTTCGGTTGGCTCGTTGGCCTCGGACCAGGCACTCTTCTCGTCGTTCCTGCTGGAGTACTTGTCGTAAACGACGACGTGAAGGACCGGCTGCCTCTCCTCAATCGGATCAATCATCCCCTGGCTCTGCAGTGGCAGCAGATAGTTCCGGATCCATTCATATTGTTCATAGGTCAGCCCACGGCGGGAGAGGTCGAAGGTCACGCCGGTCAGGTGCGTCGAAGCGGTGTCGCCGAACTCGGGCGCCGCAAAATGGTTCCATCGCCGCAGTCTGTGCTGCTGCTCCACGGTACGGACCAGGGAATTGATCTGCAGCGCGGAATGAAACTCGCTGTAATATGCCTGGCTGAAATCCAGCAAAAATTCCCGTGTCCAGGGACGGCAGTAGCGCCGGTTCTCGGGCAGATCGGGAGCAAATTTGAGGGCGTCGCTCTCGGCTACCGGGACCAGCTCCTGGGTAAGCTCGTAACGCATCAGCTCGTAGTCATCCGCGATGCGGGGCAGTTGCAGCCGGTCCAGCTCTTCGTTCTCGCGGACCAGCATTTCGTGCGAACCCTGAAACATGGGACTCCATCTCCCAAGCCCCACCTGATAATGTCCACGATGCCGCGGGAAGGCGGCCCGAATCATCGCATGACGGCTGTGGTGACCCCTGCCATGGCTGACGGCGCGAGTCACGGCAAAACCCGGCATGCTGGCGATCAGCAGCACCGCACAGACCGGCAGGAGCAGTCGGAGCGAGGGAGCGCCCGATACCTGTGATCCGATTCGACCTGGTGACCAGATGTTCGCGAATTTCCGCAAAAATGATTTCCTGTGGCGAAGCGTCAGGAACAACGACTCATTACAGCATAGAAGCTGGCGCACGGCCAAAAGTTTTCTCCGGCTTGCGTAACACAAAAAGGGGAGGAGTGCAAAACCGGGAAAGCCGGCAGGACTCCCCGAGCCGCCGTGGCAATCCAGACCAGGACTAGCCGCGGAATATCAACTCCGTTATGGTGAAATCGTCCGTCAGGGGTGTGTCGCGACGGAATGCCGCCACCGCCTGCTCGATGGCGACAAGGCCCTGGCGGCAGCAGCTCTCCAGCCGTTCGTTTCCGAAGAACTCGCCCTCGGTGTCTTCGGCTTCGGTCACGCCGTCGGTCACCAGGAGCAGGCGGTCCTCCGGACTCAGTTGCAGACGCGTGGCGTGGAACTCCGCGATGGGAACCAGGCCCACCGGCAGGTTGCCGTCTTCCAGCTTGGTCACCTTGTCGCCTGATACAAGCAGCGGCGGCACGTGCCCGCAGTTGATCAGCTCCAGGTCGCCACTTTCAGCCAGGCGCGCCACCACCAGCGTCGCATACTTCTGACCGCCTACCTTCTCGCACAAAAAGCGGTTCACGGCTGCGATCATCTCTGGCAGCGAGGAATCGCGCGCCAGCTGCGAATACAGCATCCCCTGCAGGATGGAGGCCACCACCGCCGCCGAAACGCCCTTGCCCGACACATCCGCGACGATCAGCGAAAGCCCCTTGTCCGTATAGACCAGGTCGAAGAAGTCTCCCCCGATGTCCTTGCACGCATAACTGACGGCATTCACTTTTGCAAACGGCACTTCAGGAACCGTCACCTTCATCAGGCGCTGCTGGATATCGGCGGCGATGGCCAGTTCCTGACGATAGCGTTTGGCCGCATCTTCGGACTGCACCAGCGAGGCGTTTTCGACCAGCGTGGCCGCGCCGTTGGCGATGGTGCGCAGAATGTCGTGGCTCACCGAGGAGAGCTTGCCGGACAGGAAATGGGCGTCAAGATACAACACCCCCTGCACGTCCGCAGTCTCTCCTCCCCTGGTATCCTCCTTGAGCTTTTCCTGAATCACCGTTTTGCGCAGGGGAATGCAGATGACGCTGTGCAGATTGTGCGCGACCACGCTCTCGCGGCCCGCCAACTTGCCGGTGTCGTCGGTGTCGGTCACCAGGAATTCCGAGGCGCTCCGGGCTGCATCGCGCAGGATCGAGCGCGAAATGGTGCTGTCGTCGGTGATGCTCTCGCCGTTCTTGTCACGCCCCGCCGCCAGATGAAGCTCGCCATCCCGCTGGCGCAGGAAGACGAAGCCACGCTCGGCATGCGTCAGGCGCAGGGCAGCTTCCAGCAGCGTCTGCAGAACGTCGTCCAGCACCCCGCTGGTATTGAGTTTGCGCGCGGCCTCAAGAAAAACATTGAGCATCTCCAGATCGGAACCCGCTCCAGTGGCCGGCTTCCAGGTGGAGAACTGGCTGAGAAACTGCTGCGCTGCGCTGGAAGGAGAGCGGTCAGGACTGAAGATGATGTAAGCCCCGCCCTGCACCCCGAATTCAACGCGGTCATTGCGGCCCAGCTTGCGCCGGTTTACCCGTTCGCCGTTGACGAAGGTTCCGTGCCGGCTGCCCTGATCGATGATGTAGGTGCCATCGCTTTCGCGAATAAAGTGGGCATGCTCACGCGAGACACGGGGGTCAGCCATGACCAGGTCACGGTCGGTGCGGCGGCCAATGGTGAACGGGAAATGATCCAGCACAAGGCTGCGGCGATCGGAACCTTCCACCACGACCAGGATCACCGGGTCGCCGGTGGAGGCGGTATCCAGCTTGCGCAGCCACATGCCCGTGGCGCCCATGTGGTTTATCTCCTCAGCCTTGCCTTCATCGCAGGCGGGTCCTCGCCAGTCTTGTTATCAAGACTATAGTCGAACTGCCCGATGGCATCCACTGCTGTTCTGTGGCAGCTATCGCCTGGAAGCAGGAAAGTGTGGTTGACCAAGTCTACTATGGAGAAAGCTCCGGCCCCGGGCGAATAAAGCGGGGCCTCCGAAATTTTGTTGCTCCTCGGTGGGTGCTTCGAACGTATCCGGTCACCCGAAACCTGGCTTTTCCCATAGTGAGCAAGGGCTTACAACTATTCTGATTCCAGAAAGCATCACGAAGGCATTCAGCGTGTTTATGATGTTTGCATGAGCAGCAGCAAGTACTCATGGAAGCGAAGGTCATCATGCGGGCAATGAAAAGGCAAATGTGCTTTGGTGTTGTATTGTTCCTGGTTTCGATGGTCCTGCCTCTGGTGTCCCAGGAGCAGGGTGATCCGCCGAACCGCGTAGCGCGGCTAAGTTACAAGCAGGGAGCGGTTTCCTTCGAGCCATCCGGTGAGAATGACTGGAGCCAGGCTTCCCTGAATTATCCGCTCACCAGCGGCGATCGGCTGTGGACGGACACCGACGCGCGCGCGGAGCTTGAGACCGGCAATGTTGCCATTCGCATGTCGCAGCTGACCGACCTCACCGCCACCAGTCTTACCGACCAGCTGATACAGCTTGGGCTGGCACAAGGCTCGTTGCGCGTGCGGGTTTACGATCTGCGCCCCGGCCACTCCGTAGAGGTGGATACTCCTAACGGCGCAATTACGCTTGTGCAAGCGGGAAATTACCGGGTTGACAGCTACCCCGAGCAGAGCATGACCCTTTTCACGGTGAATAGCGGGGCAGCCGAGGTCACCGGCAACGGCGTCAACCAGACGGTTGAGGGTGGACAAGCCGTGCAGTTGACGGGAGCCAACCCGGCACAGCTCAATTGGGTTTCGGCGCCGTCCGGCGACAGCTTCGACCAGTGGTCGAACCAGCGTGACCAAAAATATCTCCAGGCGCAATCCCGCCAATACGTAAGCCCGGAGGTTCCAGGCTATTACGATCTGGACGGCTATGGCACCTGGGCGACGGAGGCGGCCTACGGGCCCATCTGGTATCCGTCAGGCGTGCCGGTCGGATGGTGCCCGTACCGCTATGGCCGCTGGGTCTGGGTGGAACCGTGGGGCTGGACCTGGGTTGAGGATGAGCCTTGGGGATTTGCGCCCTTTCATTACGGCCGCTGGCTGCAGGTTGGTCCACGCTGGGGCTGGCTACCCGGTCCGATTGCGGTAGCGCCAATCTATGGTCCGGCCTTCGTCGCCTTTGTCGGCGGCCCGGGGTTCTCCGTCGCCTTTGGCGCTGGAGGCGTTGCGGCGTGGTTCCCGCTTGGTCCCGGCGAACCTTTCTTCCCCTGGTATCACCACAGCGACGTTTATCTGCGGCAGATCAACGTTACCAATGTCCGCAACATCAACATCACGAACATCACGAATGTCACCAACATCAACAACATTCATTACCGCTATCAGACGGTAGCGGCGACTGCGGTTTCCGCGAACGCATTTCGCAACGCGCAACCGGTGCTGCACAACATGGTGCGGGTGAACCCGCAGCAGCTCACGCGTGCGCAGGTCATCCCCCATCCACAGATCAACCCCACCCCGCGCGCGATTCTCGCTGGAACTAATGCGGCCCGCCCGCCGGTTCCGGCTCAGCGACCGGCAATTGTCCAGCATCCTCCGGTTCGTCCCAATCCGACGGTAGCAGCAGAGAAGAATCCAGAACCCGTGCGCCCCGCTCCAGGCGAGACTGCGCGTCCAGTTCCCAACCCGGGGCGAACTCCGGAAGTGAATCGGCCGGCCGCCTCGCCAACCCCTGGCTCCAGGCCGGCTCCGGCGAATCCGCCGGTCGCAGTCCGGCCTCTGGTAAACCCGCCGATGACTGCCCCCCCGCAGGCCCGTCCGCCTCTGATCTCCAGGACTCCGGCGCCACAGGAGAGGATCCCTTATGAGCAACGGGCACCGGCGATGGCGGAACATCCGGGGCGTCCGCTCGAACCGCAGCAGCGTGCAAACATTCGGGAGGGGAAACCGGCTGGCCCCGTGCAGGACCGGGAATTTCCGCCCCATGCAGCACCGGTGCGGCCAGAGGCTCCTTCCCACCAGCCGCCTGCTGCGCGGGGAGAGCCGCCCAGGCGGTAGGAGCCGGCTGAGTTCTTCGGATCGGCCCACCGTAGGTAATTCGTGGGCCGGAACTTTCAGACGCGGTAAACAGGAGCGTGGATCGGCGAATCTGTTCAAAAATGGTTTCGGTTGCCCGGATGCGGCTTCAGCGTGGTCGCCCTTAATATCTTCCTGGTGGCCGCCAAAACGTGGATATAATGTAGCCACGCTCCCAGCGCATCTGACCCGGCACCATCACAGGCGCTCCACATCCCGGAGTTAGCAGAGAGCGACGTTTGCCACCCACAGGATCAATTCGTCAGAAGGAAAAGGCCAGGACCACTTCGGCGGTTGTCGCCCTGTCCATCTGCCTTTTTCTGCTGTTCACGGTCATTCTCGCCCAGGCTACGTTCAAGCTCACTTTTCTGCAGCCCGATACCAGCGAAGAGACGATCATCTTCGCCGCTCTGTCGGCGCTGATTTTCCTGCTCTTCATCGCCCTGACCTTCGTTCTGCTTCGGACCCTGCTGCGTCTCTATGCCGAACGCAAGACGGGCGTTCTCGGCTCCAGCTTCCGTAGCCACATGGTCCTGGGGGCGTTACTGCTCTCGCTTGGACCGGTCATCTTTCTTTTCCTGTTCTCCTATGGGTTGCTCAACCGGTCCATCGAGAAGTGGTTTTCGCGCCCGGCGGAGGACGTGCAGTACCGCACCAACGTCATTGCGTCGCTGTTGACGGAATATGCCACAACCAACGCGCGCGATGAGGCGCAGCGGATCGCCGCCACTCCCGAGGCGCAGAAGTCATTCCATACCGGCAATTTCACTTTCATCATGGATGAATTCCGCCGCAGCGAGGTGACGCTGCAGGGTGGTTTCGCCTTCGCCCTGGTGGATGACCGCGCGGAGGCAAGCTTTCATGCGCCCGAGGCATGGCCGCTGATGTCCCAGCATCTGCCCCGGGCAGCCGGGCCGGCCGGACCCGGTACCTTTGACGTTCTTGGACACGCCTATGTGCTGGGACGCGCCACTATCGGGGATCACGGTCAAATCCTCGTGGCCATGCCGCTGCCGGCGAATTATTCAGGCATACTGCGCGACATCGAACGCAGCCAGGATCAATACCGGGAGCTGCGACTGCAGCGGCGGCGCCTGCGCCGCACTTATCTTGGCTTTCTGCTGCTGCTGACCGTGGGTGTCCTTTTCGCCTCCACCTGGCTGGCGCTGTATCTGTCGAAGATGGTGACGCGTCCGCTGCTGGCGCTTGCCGAGGCAACGCACGAGATCTCCCGCGGCCGGCTCGACTATCGTGTTGACGTGCCGGCGGGCAGCGAAATTGGCCAGCTGGTGGAATCCTTCAACCGCATGGCCGCCGATCTGGAAACCAGCCGCAGCAGCATCGAGGCCTCGCGGCGCGAACTCGCCGACATCAATGCTCAGCTGGAGCACCGGACCCGGCACATCGAAACCATTCTGGAGAGCGTTCCTTCGGGGGTGCTTTCCCTCGATGCCTCGTGGCAAATTGTCCATTCCAATGCCGCTGCGCGGCGCCTGCTCCGGCTTGACCACAACCCGCAGACCCTGCGTGATCTTTTTCCGGATGATGTCATCACCGAGCTGGAGCATATGCTGCGAAAAGCCGACCGCATGGGAAGCACCACCAGTCAGATGGAGATTGCCACTGGCGCCGAACATCTGAACGTCGCGGTCACGGCGGCCTCGCTCGATCCACCGCTGCCGGCGTCCCGCGATGGCCGGCACCGCATGGGATATGTTGTTGTCCTCGAAGATCTCTCTGACCTTTTACGGGCGCAGAAGCAGACCGCATGGCGTGAGGTCGCCCGCCGCATCGCCCACGAAATCAAGAACCCGCTTACTCCTCTGGCCCTGTCCGCGGACAGAATCCGCCGCCATCTGGAACGGGTGGCTCCTCCCGACGCGCTGTCCCTGAAAGTGATCCGTCAGTGCGCCGCCACCATCAGCTCCTCGGTGGAGACGGTTCGCAAACTTGTCGATGAATTCTCCACACTGGCGCGTTTCCCGGCTTCGAAACCGCAGCCATCGGACATCAATGCCATCGTGAGCGAGGCGCTGCTCATGTTTGACGGGCGGCTCGAGGATATCCGTGTCCGGAAATTCCTCGCTGCCGGCCTGCCGCCGGTGCAGGCCGATCGCGATGCGATGAAGCGCGCCATCGCCAATCTGGTGGACAATGCCGCCGAGGCCCTGCAGGGTGCGATGGTGAAAGAAATTCTTATCTCGACGGCAGTGACAGAGGAGCGCGACTCAATAGAGATCGTCATTGCCGACACCGGGCATGGCGTAACCCCGGAAGACAAGGAAAAGCTGTTTCTGCCTTACTTCTCCACCAAGCGGCGGGGAACCGGCCTCGGACTTGCCATTGTCAGCCGCATCATTGAGGATCATCGCGGGTCCATCCGGGTCGAAGAAAATTCACCTGTGGGAGCCCGGTTTATCCTGGAACTCCCTGTAGCCCAGGAGATGGCCGCCGCTGCCGCCGCAACTGACGATGCAAACCATTCTGATCGTGGATGACGAGTCGCAAATCCGCAGCGCGCTCGAAGGCGTGCTGGCGGATGAGGGTTATAAGACCCTGCTCGCCGCCACCGGCGAGGAGTGTCTGGAGGTGCTTCGTCACCGCTCACCAGATGTCGTCCTGCTCGACATCTGGCTCCCCGGCATCGATGGGCTGGAGACGCTGGAGAGGCTGCTGGAGCGCGAAGATCATCCTGAAGTGATCATGATTTCCGGCCACGGCAATATCGAGACGGCCGTGCGTGCCACCAAGCTCGGCGCTTTCGACTTTCTTGAGAAGCCGCTTTCCATCGAGCGCACCCTCATTGTGCTGAAGAACGCCATCGAGGCCAAGCGGCTGCGCAGCGAGAACCTCGAGTTCAGAAAGCAGTTTCAGGCGCGCAGCGTCATCGTGGGCGACAGCATTCCCATCAAGGCCCTCCGCCAGCAGATTTCGCTGATGGCCCCGACCAACGGAAGGGTACTGATCTATGGCGAATCCGGCACCGGCAAGGAGCTGGCCGCGCGCGCCATCCACGTACAGAGCCTGCGCAAGGAGGCCATGTTCGTTGAACTCAACTGCGCGGCTATTCCCGAAGACCTGATCGAGAGCGAGCTGTTCGGACATCGCAAGGGGGCCTTTTCCACCGCCACTGCCGACAAGGAAGGGAAGTTCCAGAAGGCCGATGGGGGAACGCTTTTTCTGGATGAAGTCGGGGACATGAGTCTCAAGACCCAATCGAAGGTCCTGCGCACCCTGGACGAAGGCAGGTTCGTGCCCGTCGGGGAAGAAGAAGCTGTGACCGTCGATGCGCGTGTTATTGCCGCCACCAACAAGAACCTGGAAGACGAAATCTCCAAAGGCAACTTTCGCGAGGACCTTTTTTACCGTCTCAATGTCATTCCCTTCTACGTCCCTCCATTGCGCGAGCGCAAGGAAGACATTCCGCTGCTGGCCCGACATTTCCTGCGGGAGTTTTCGCATACCTATAATCGCCGGCCCAAGGAGATCACGGACGAGGCGCTCGACGCTCTCATGCGCTATTCCTGGCCGGGCAATGTTCGCGAATTGCGCAATCTGATCGAGCGCATTGTCATCATGAACCCTTCGGTCACACGACTCGAACGCAAGCACCTGCCCACGCTCATCTATCGCGAGGGTGGACGCCGCACTCCGGGCGAGTTCTCCAGCCTTCATCAGGCGCGTGCCTCCTATGAACGCGATTACATCCTGAAGAAGCTCGATGAAAACCAGGGCAGTGTAAGCCGTACCGCCGAGGTGCTTGGTCTGGAACGCAGCCACATGTATCGCAAGATGAAGGCGCTTGGGATTATGGTGAAGGAGTGAGGCATGTTCCCCGGGTGAGAAGCCCAGGCGTTCGTTCCGTGCCGGGAGCGGGCCCGAGCTGCATTTCCGGCAGAACGTGTACCTGCTGCGCGTTTTAGCGGCACTGCCCGGATCGCGTATCGCGTCTGCTTTATCATCGCGCCATGGCCAACACAGCGGACGTCCTCGTCGTCGGCCTGGGTGCAGTGGGCAGCGCTGTTCTGTACCAGTCGGCAAAACTGGGCGCGCACGCCATCGGCATTGACCGCTTTTCTCCTCCTCACGACCAGGGTTCCTCGCACGGGGAGACGCGTATTACGCGTCAGGCCATCGGCGAAGGTCGCGAGTTCGTGCCTCTCGTGTTGCGCTCCAACCAGATATGGGAGGAGCTGGAAGCGGCAACCGGGCGAAGCCTGCTGATCCGCAACGGCGGTCTGGTTCTCGCCTCGCCGGAGCTACCTGGAGACCATCACGGCTCCACTTCTTTCTTCCACGACACTGTCAGCGCCGCGCGGGAGTTCGGGATTCCCCATGAAGTGCTGGGAGCCGGCGAGATTCGACGCCGTTATCCGCAGTTTCGGCTGCGAGGCGGCGAAATTGGATACTTCGAGCCCGGTGCAGGCTTCCTTCGCCCCGAGGACTGCATTGAGACACAGCTTGAGCTCGCCCGCACACTGGGCGCCCAGACCGTCTGCCAGGAGATCGTGCTTCAGCTCCGGCCCTCGGGAAGTAGTACGGTGCAGGTGGAAACCGGCAGGGCAAGCTATTCCGCTGCCCGCGTGATCGTAACAGCCGGCGCCTGGATATCGAAACTGCTCGGGAGCGACTTCGCACAGCTCTTCAGGGTCTATCGGCAGACGCTGAGCTGGTTTGCCCTGGCAGGCAACGTCGATCAATATGCGCCGGACAGCTTTCCCGTGTTCATCTGGATTACCGGCAACCGCGCGCAGGATATGATGTACGGCTTTCCCGCTGTCAATGGTCCCGCGAACGGGGTGAAGATCGGCACCGAAGATTACAGCAGCACCGCCGACCCGGATGCCGTTCCGCGCGCGGTGAGCCCCTCCGACATTGCGCAGATATTTACCGAGTACATTGCTCCGCGTTTGCCCGACGTCTCTGCCAGATGCCTGCGGAGCACCACCTGCCTGTACACCGTCACCCCCGATGCCAGCTTTATTGTCGACAGGTTTCGCGGGTATGAAAACCTACTTTTTGCGTCCGCCTGTTCGGGACACGGCTTCAAGCATTCAGCCGCACTGGGAGAAGCCCTGGCGTTGATGGCGTTGGGGCGGCCACCGGGGCAGGACCTGTCACCATTCAGCCTTGGCCGGTTCTCTACCTGAACCGCTGCGGCAACAATGTCGGGCTAAGTGCTTCTTCAGGGCTGCCCCGCGTTATGCGGAACGTGGGATGTGAACTTCCGAAGCACGAATTCCTGGAAGATGCCGGCCACGCTACCGGAAGCAATCCTGACGAGCGCAGTTTGCACCAGCAATCCCGCGCTGCGGTCGTTTGGCGGGATATAAGTGTATGAAATGCCGGCCGTCGCAAAGGCCCCGATGATCGCCGAATAGTTCGGCTGCAGCTGCTTGTTGTCGCCCCTGCAGGTAACGGCATTGGCCAGGGCGTGCAGAAGTCGGGACCGGGTAGTGCCGGTTCCCTGGTAGAAATAGCGGGGGTCCTGTTTCAGCAGGGAGGGCAGTACCGCACTATCGATGAAAGTGCCGATGAAAATATCGCCATACTCCGCGCCAAAACGCCTGGCATAGCCTTCCGCACCCTGCCCATACCCCCCGTAAACATCCGCAGCCTGATCAATTCCTGCCAGAAATCCGGCTCCCACGAAGGTAAGGGGGTCAGTTACAGATTTCCAGGCAAGCCCGAACTTCTGCCTGGGGACGAGAGGAGCAGCATCGGCCAGATAGCTGACATAGAAATTTGGAATGAAGCCGAAAACTCGCTGCTTCTCCTCCTCTTTTACCTGCACTTGCGCCACTTCCACCGGCGTGAGTCCGACCCGCACTTCGGTTACAGGACTTTCAACAGCAAGAACGATCTGCGGCACCAGGTAGGCTTCCCCCGGGTGCAGGACTCCAGAGATCACCTGGGTGGCAAAGCCCGGCGCCTCAATCGTGAGCTGAAAGGGGCCAGGAGCAAGGTTGGTCAGGGAGAATTGCCCGTTGGGCCCTGTCACCGCCTCCTGCTTTGGAGTTTGCTCTCCACGGGCCAGCCGCACGTGAGCACCCACGGCGACAGCCCCGGTGGGATCGACAACTGTTCCGCTAATGCTCCCGGATGATGGCTCCGCGGACTGCGGCTCGCCATCGGAACTGGCTCGCGGCGCACTGGCGGTTCCCGCTTCCGGCGCCCGCTCAAAAGCCAGCTGCTGCGACTGGGCAACGGCGGTTGTAGCCCATCCGCAGTGGAAGATACACAGGCTTACCCACAGCAAACCGGCAGCACTTGCCAGTCTGCCGCTTGGTCGCGAAGACATCTTGCCGACCTTCCTTCTGCAGCAGCAATGGCTGCCGCTACCATCAGGGATTTTGATCGTCACTTTATCGGCGGGCTGCTTACGCGCCTGCCGCCTTTGAACCACGCTGCGCTCGAACCAGCGCCAGTGCCGTCGTGTCATTCTGGTTCGGCGATGCTGCCGTAAACTGCTGCACCGCCTCGAGAATCACAGTGGCAATCAGGTGGGCATTATCGCAGGGTGCCGTCTCAAACTGCTGCTTTACCCGGGCGAGGCCAAACTCTTCTTTCCTTTGAGTAGCCTCAACGACCCCGCGGGAAACCAGCAGCAGGGAGGCCCCATGTTGCAGGGCGGCGGTAGGCGCTTCATAGGTGGAAGCCGCAAACAGACCCAGAGGCAGTCCGGTTGCCGGCAATTCGGTAATTCCCGAGGGATCGCGCAACAGCCCCGGAGTATGTCCGGCATTAACGTAACAGATAGTGCCAAGCTCCTCGTTGTAACAGCCCAGGAAAGCCGCGCACGAGCGCACCCCGGCGGCGGCGCGACGGATGCTGAGATTCAGTTCGAGGCAGAATTCCATCATGGCATCGGCCTCGTTGATCTCCTCATAGGCAAACTTCTGCCGCCCAAGTTCCTGGAACGTTTGCCGGGCAGCCTCGACAATGCGATGGTTTTCTTCACGTTTTCCGGCCACGTCGAGAAGACCGAAAATGACGCGGGAAGGGTTCGCCCGAAGAAAATGGTACAGGTCACCGCCGACTCTTTGTCCCTGCACGATGCCGGCGATATCGGCTCCAGATAACGCCGGAAATTCAGCAGGGCTTGGCGCGGCTGCCGGCGCGTAGCCGCGTTCCCTTTGGAAAGTTAGCCTCATAAGAAAGAACCGGTCGTTATCATAGCGGAAATCCTGCCGAATGCAATCTTCTCGTACGGTCCCTCACAGGTGCTATCAGGCGCATGGCCCCTTTCGGGAAAGCGGCCCACCTGAAGGGGGAGCGCTACGATGGTTACGGAGCCTACCGCATGCGCATTGTCAGTATTGGAGAGATTTTGTGGGACGTCATCGGCGCGGCTGAGTACCTGGGCGGGGCTCCGCTGAACTTTTCCGCCCATGCGCAAAAGCTTGGACACGAGGTCTTCCTGGTCAGCGCTGTTGGCGATGACGAGCGCGGCTGGCGCGCTCTCGAGGGAGTGCGGAAAAGTGGCGTTTCATCCGATTTCATCCGGGTGTTGCCGGGCAGAAGCACCGGAACGGCGGAAGTTGAACTCGATTCCAGTGGCAAGCCGATGTTCCGGATTGTCCGCCCGGCAGCCTACGATTTCGGCGCTCTCACCCCGGCTCATCTCAGCCAGCTCGTGGAGCTTCGGCCCCACTGGATCTACTACGGTACCCTCTATCATCGGTCGGAGCAGGCGCTCGGCTCGACCCTGAAGCTGTTTGACCTTAAGCCTTCCGCCAGGCGCCTTTACGATATCAACCTGCGTGAAGGCAACTGGAAGCTGGGGACCGTGGAGCGGCTTGCATCGCACGCTAACGTCATCAAGCTCAGCGACAGCGAGGCCGAGTGCCTCGATGCCACGCTGGGCACGGATGGAAACGAGTCTTCGGTTGAGCATTTTTGCCGGCGATGGTGCCAGCATTATGGTTGTATGGCGATGTGCGTGACGTTCGGAGAACGTGGCTGCGGTATCTACAGCGGCGGCTCATACGTCGAACTGCCCGGCTGCAGGGTGGAGGTAGCCGACACCATAGGTGCGGGCGACGCGTTTGCGGCCGCCTTCCTTCACGGCTTCGACCGGGGCTGGGATGTGGTGCGATGTGGCGTATTCGCCAATGCCGTGGCTGCCCTGGTCGCGAGCCGTCCCGGCGCCATTCCCGACTGGAGTGTAGACGAAGTGTGGCCGATGCTTGGCGGTGAGCACCAGGCTTTGCGCAGCAACGGAACGTAAGGCGCGCATAGGACGGGGCGAAGCGCCTGTAGCCGGATTAGTCCTCGGGACTCTCATCCGTGGCGTCGTTCTGTTCTCCCGCAGACATCCGCTCCAGTTGTGTACGCCAGTCGGTTTCTTCGACGAAGTGGCGGGAATCGCGCCAGCCTGGCTGAACTTTCACGAACAGCTCAAGAAATACCTTTGTGTTCAGTAGTCTCTCAATCTGCAGGCGAGCCGCGGTCCCGATTCTCTTGAGGGTTTCACCGTGCCTGCCGATCAGGATCGCCTTCTGTCCCTGCCGCTCGCAATAGATGGTCGCCGCAATCCGCGTGAGCTTCGCGCCCTCGTCGTACTGGTCGATGAACACGCTGGTCGCGTATGGAACTTCCTGCTCGGTGGCCAGCAGCACCTGCTCGCGAATCAGCTCGGCTGCAAGAAAGCGCTCCGGCTGATCGGTAAGCTGATCCTTGGGGAAATAACGCGGCCCTTCCGGCAGCCCCCTGATCACGGCATCCAGCAGCATCTCCAGACCCTCGTGTTTCAGGGCCGAAATCGGAATCACCTCGGCAAAATCGTGCAGCTCCCTGTAATTGGCGATCAGGGGCAGCAGCTTCCGCTTCTCCAGCAGGTCAATCTTGTTCAGCAGCAGGAAGCAGGGCCGGCTGCTTTTCTTCACGATGTCGAGTACAAACCTGTCGCCGCTACCGAATCTCGCCGTCGCATCAACGATAAGCAGCAGCAGGTCGCCTCCTTCCAGAGCGTCGTAAACTTCCTTCATCATTCGCCGGTTGAGCGAGTTGATGGGTTTGTGGACACCTGGGGTGTCGATCAGCACGATCTGTCCCGCCGGCCGCTTTCCTTTCCGCTCGAGGTTGACGATTCCCTGAATCCGGTTGCGCGTGGTCTGCGGCTTGCGGGTAACGATGGCCAACTTCTCGCCGACCAGCGCATTCAGCAGGGTGGACTTGCCTGAATTAGGGCGCCCGATGATGGACGCGAATCCGGAGCGGAATGGCATGTCTTTGCGCCTGGGCAGTGCCGGTTGGTCTAGCCCTAGGCTCTCACCTGTTTTGGCTGGAGGCTGACGCGCACCCGATCGACGCGGCGCTCGGTGGATTCCAGGACCTCGAAACGCAAGCCGTTCTCCTCGAAGACTTCGCCGACCTTGGGGATATGGCCGGCCAGTTCGCTGACCAGCCCTGCGACAGTCGTCGCCTCCTTTTCTTCCGGCCGCACGCCGAGCAATTTCTCCAGCAAATCGAGATCGGTGTTGCCGTTGAAAATGTAGGAGGTGTCGCTTTCCTTGACGATCTCTGACTTCTCATGCTCGTCGCGTATCTCGCCGACGATCTCTTCCACCAGGTCTTCGATGGTCACCAGCCCTGCCACGCCGCCGTATTCGTCAATAACGATGGCCATGCGGGCGTTGTCACGCTGCATCTCGCGTAACAGGTCGCTGCCCAGCTTGGTTTCCGGCACGTAGTACACCTCGGACTTCATCAGGTCGCGCACGGTGCGGGTACGGGCGTCGGCATCCAACACCTGCAGCAGGTCTTTGGCATAAACGATTCCCCGGATGTGGTCCAGGTCGCCTTCGTATACCGGGATGCGCGAATAGGAATATTTCTTCAGCAGCTCCGTCAGTTCCTCCACGGTGGTGTCGGCCGGAACCGCCACAATCTCGGGCCTTGGTGTCATGACCTCACGCACCGTCTTGTCGCCGAACTCCACTACCGACTGAATCAGGTCGCGATCGCTTTCCTCCAGAATGCCCTCCTCCTGGCCGGCCTCGATCAGCGCGTCCACGGCTTCGGAGGGGTGCTCCGGCTGCCGCTCGGGATGTTCCTTCGAGAGCGAAGCCACCGATAAGGCAAAGCCAAGAATCAGAGTCGCAGGCATAGCCAGATAGATCAGCGCGCGCAACACCGGCGCCCAGTGGGCCAGCCACTCACCCTTTGTGCGGACGAAAAACAGATACGGCAGCAACTGATGAAAAATGACGATGATGAAAACCAGGCTCACTGCGGCCTGCACGAAGTCCAGCACTACCCATCGCTTCTGCATGAACAGCGCATAGCCGATGAGCACGCCGATGGTGGCTATGCAAAGCTGGGTCAGGACTGCCATGGAGAGGGCCGCGCGCTCGCGGCTCACATGCAGGCGCGGCTCAACCCGTTCCTCGTAAGCCTCGATGTTTTCTTCAAATTCCCGCCCCAGAAACTTGCCCATCTCCGCATAAAGACGGTCGACGTAGGAAACCAGCGCGAGCAACGCCATCAGCAGCAGCAACAGGAGTGATAACGGAATGCTCATCGGCGGCTCCCGCGCTCTGCCGGTCCAACGCGTTTGCGCGACCGGCGGGGAGGGGCGTAGCCCGGGTGCGCCCGATCAATCAGTGCGTCAGGCAGTTTCAGCCGCCGCCGCAATTCGCTTTCCTGCGCTCGCATTTCACCCCTGTCGTTCTCGTGATCGTAGCCGGCGAGATGCAGCAGCCCATGCAGGATAAGGATTTTCAGCTCGCTTTCCACCGAGTGCCCGAGTTCGGCGGCATTGGCGGCCGCAATCTCCGCGGAGATGGCTATGTCCCCGGCCAGTCTTTCCGTATCTGACAGAAAAGACAGAACATCGGTCGGACCGTTCTTGCGTCGGAAGCGGCGGTTCAGCTTCCGCATTTCATCGCTAGAGGTAATGCGAACATTCACCTCGCCCCGCAACCCGACGCTCCGCCGTGCCTTGGCCGCGAACACTGACAATGCACGTGCACTGACCGCATCGCATTGCTGCTCCAGAATGATCACTTTCTTCTGCAGAACAAATGGGAGGGCAACTTGCGCCCTCCCACACTATGTTACCAGGTCTTTAGTCGGCTACGCGATCGTGCGGCGGCGGATCGCCCGAAGGAACCTCCGCCAGGGAAGCCTCGCGGTCCAGACTGCCGGCAAAGGCAGAAGCATCGGTGCGCGGCGCCGCATAGGCGTTTCCGTTCCGGACTTCGAGCGATAGCGACAATTGCTCGTTGCGCCCCTTGTAATCGTCATAGGCGCGAATGATGCGCTGCACCAGGTGATGCCGCACCACATCGCCCTCGTCGAAGTAGCAGAAGCGGATCCCTTCAACCTTGCCCAGAATCTCCACCGCCTCGACCAGCCCGCTGCGGTTTGCGTTGGGTAAATCGATCTGCGTCACGTCCCCGGTGATCACCGCCTTGGAGTTGAAGCCCAGACGTGTGACGAACATCTTCATCTGCTCGGAAGTCGTATTCTGTGCCTCGTCGAGAATGACGAATGCATCGTTGAGCGTACGCCCGCGCATGAATGCGATGGGCGCGATCTCAATGACGTTTTTCTCCAGATAGCGGTCAACCTTGTCCGGATCGAGCATGTCATAAAGCGCGTCATACAATGGCCGCAGATAGGGATCTACTTTCTCCTGCAGAGTGCCCGGCAGGAAACCGAGGCGCTCGCCGGCCTCCACCGCAGGCCGCGCCAGCACGATGCGGTTCACGCGTTTCGACAGCAGCGCCGATATGGCCATGGCAACGGCAAGGTAAGTCTTTCCGGTGCCGGCCGGGCCGATGCCGAAAACCATGTCGTGCTTCTCGATGGCCTCAATGTAGCGACGCTGATTGATGCTCTTGGGCTGTACACTGCGTTTTCCGAATGAGCGCTGTTTGCCGGCCTCGGCCAGGCTGCGCAGGCTGGCGGTCGAGTCCGAGGTCAGCACGCGGATCATGTCACCCAGGTCGCCGTTAACGAAACTGAAACCGTTGCGCAGCAGATGTTCGTAGTCGGTAAACACCTGTTCAGCGCGGTCGACATCGCTGGCTGCTCCCGCGATCTCAATGGAGTCCGCGCGCAGGTTAATGGCGACGTTCAATCCGTCTTCCAGCAAGCGCAGGGTTTCATCACGGGTGCCAAACAGGGTTTCAATATTCGGACTTATCTCGATGTTCTTCTTCATCTAGGGTCGGAAGACTGCCTCCAGTTGTGGCGACAATACCAGGCCGCGCACGCTTGCCGCGGACAGGGAGGGTTGAAGCTGACTGTTTCCGATGTCGCCTGTAATTGCGCTACGTGACAGTATGGTGCAATGAAGGACAGGGGGGCGGCCGGAAGTTCGTCCAAGCCAAAAACTACGCTCATTGGGCGCTAGCGTACCCCCGAATCGGGCCAGAGTCAATCCTGCCAATGGGCCACTCCGTGCTGGTTGTGGTGCGGGTGTTGCGTTTTGATCAATTCCCCCTGCCATCAGTTTAGATGTCGCAGCAGGACAAAAGGAGCGCCCCGGAAGCTTCTCTAGAGGCTGCTGAAACTGTGCCTTGCCGGTCGATAACAGCACCACCGTTGGGTGAACAGATTACGAAAGCGGGTGTTCAGAAAATATACAGGAGATTATGGAGGATAGTGAACGTCTGGCCTTGTGCTGAACCCGAGATCGCGATCAGCATAAGTACGGTCGTGAGGACTAGCGCAGCGTGTATCGGCTTATTGAAGTGGGGTCTCATGGCGCATTTCCTTTCGCCGGTGTGGCCGTCGATCAGAGTAGCTCGGCAGTGACATCGGTTGTCCGGAATTGTGAACAATTTGCAAACTCATAAAAGAGCGCACGCCATATTGCGCCTTGCTGTCGGGGCCGTCCAAACATGCTCCTGGCCCAAACTCGTCTGGCGATTAGCCTGCGATTCGCGGAGGATCCCGTTTGCCGAATCTGCCAACCTCCGGTAAAATCAGGTATTCGGCTCAGGTCGAGATTTTCCTCAGAGGATTACACGAAAGTATGGCGAACCATTTTTCGGCGCTCAAGCGTGCGCGCCAGACCGAACTCAGGACGACCCGTAACCGCGCTAACAAGTCACGCCTTCGTGGCGCGCTCCGTTCACTTCGCCAGGCGATGGCCAAAAGCGACAAGGAAGCTGTCCAGAGCGCTTATCGGGCCACGGTTTCGGTCGTCGACAAGGCGGTTCAGAAGGGCGTGGTACACAAGAATACCGCCAGCCGCTACAAGGCTCGTCTCAACGCCAGGGTGAAGGCTATCGGCGCGAAGTAGGCGGGGTTCCTCAGGTCAGATGCAGGCGGGCCGCGAGCCCGCCTTTTGCTTTGCGGCAAAGATGCGGAGGCGCGCCGCTTCAGCGAGCTCTGAATTTCCTCGTATCCCGTCGGGAGTTCTTCACTCGTTCCGCAACGCCTGCATCGGCTCAATCGAGGCTGCCCGTCGCGCAGGCACGAGGCTGGCGAGAAGACCTGCAACTGTGAGTCCCAGCGCCAGCAGCGCAATGGCCAGCGCATCGCGGGTTACGGCCAGCGGAATCATGCTGCTGAGCAGACGCCGCGCGGCGACGCTGCCCAGCGCTCCAACGCCGGCGCCGCATAGCAACAGCAGCGCCGCGCGGCTGAGCACCAGCCGCAGGATTGCCGGCCGCGATGCGCCCAGCGCCATGCGCACGCCGATGTCGCGTGTCTGAAGGCTCACCTCCTGGCTGAGGACGCCATAAATTCCCGTCAGCGCCAGCACCAGTGCCATTACGGCGAAGATGCTGAACAGCCAAGCCTGCATACGGTTGAAGACCAGCGCGTCGGCCAGCACGTCGTCCATGGTCTCCGGCGTGCGGAACGGCACCGTCGGCGCCACGTCGTGCAGCGCCCGGCGAAGCTGGCCCACGATGGTCTCCGGCGGAACGGTGGTGCGCACGAACAGCGCCATCGGCGTAAACGTATCGGCGCTGTCCTTCACCGGCACCTGCGACATCGGGTAGTTGACCTCTGCGAGCTCCGGTTCCGTGACCGATTGCCGGCCATTGCTGACCACGCCGATGATGGTCTGGTTCTTCGGGTCCTGCTTGATCTGCTTGCCAATCGGGTCCTCGCCCGGAAGGAACGTGTCCACGAATTTCTGGTTGACGACTACAACATCCTGCGTACCCGGCTTATCGATGGCCGGATCAAAGAACCGTCCGCGCAGCAGGCGCAGCCCCATTGCCTGATACCATCCCGGCGAAACCATGCGGACCTCCGCCAGGCGCTCATGGTCCGGCGGATCGGGCGGCTTGCCGACCATATTGATGCCGCTGTTCCATCCCCAGCTCACCAGGGGGATGAGCCAGTTGTAGCCCGCGGCCTTCACGCCGGGGATTGCGCGGACCCTCTGCTCAAACGGCCGGAAAAGGATGGCATCAACGTCCTTGCCCGCGTAATCGCCGTGCGAAACGTCGATCTCCAGTGTGAGCAGATGGTCGGTGGTGTATCCGAAGTCGAGATGCTGCATACGCCAAAGCTGCATCAGCACCAGCCCGGTCGAGACCAGCAGCATGAGCGACAGCGCAACCTCAGCAACGATGAACGCAGAGCGCAGCCGGTAATCGCCGCGCTCGGCGCCGACCGCCATGCTCGACTTCAGGGCAAGCGTGGGATCGCCGGCAGACATTTTCTTCGCCGGAAGAATGCCGAAAATGAGGCTCGACAGAACCGCGATGGCGAATGCCGCACCAAAGACCGCCCAGTTGAGGTGAATGTCACCGCCGCGCTCGAACGATTTCTCCAGGAAGCGGCCGGTCGCCGCCGTCAAGCCCCAGGCAATTAGCAGTCCCGTGGCCGCGGAGATCAAACCAAGCACAAGGTTTTCCAGAAAGACCTGCCGCACGATGCGAACGCGTCCGGCGCCGAGCGCCGAGCGGATGGCCATCTCGCGTTGCCGCGCGACGCCGCGCGCCAGCAACATCACGGCAACGTCCACGCACGCGATGAGCAGCACGAACACTACACCGGCAGCCATGAACCAGAGAGCCTGTCGCTCGTCCTCGCCGGTGATTCGCAGGCTGAGGGGCATGACGCGCGCGGTGCGTCCTTTGTCGGAGTCGGGATGCACCTGCCCGATGTTCGCGAGCACATGGTTCATGTCAGCCTGCGCCTGAGCGGCAGTCAGCCCGGGCTTGAGCCGTCCTATGACTTGCAGCCAGTGATCGCCGCGCGCTTCGCGCAGGTGCTTGCTGATGCGCAACGGCGTGTAGATGAGGTTGGGCACGCCGAGCGGAAATCGAAATCCTGCGGGCATCACGCCGACGATGGTGTAGGGGAAGCCGTCGATATGTACCGAGGTCCCAATGACGTTGGGATTTCCGCCGAAGCTCTGCTGCCAGGTCTCGTAGCTGAGCACGGCGACATTGTTGCGGCCTTCCTCCTGCTCACCGGCAACAAAGGTGCGGCCCAGCAGAGGCGGCACACGCAGCACGTCGAAGAAGTTGTCGGAGGTGGCGGTGCGGTGCAGGTGGGCCAGACTGCTGCCGGTGTCGAGATTGACTCCGCCGAACGGATTGAAGCCCGCCAGGGCCGAGAACGTCTGGATCTGTTGGCGCTCGTCGAGATAGCCCAGCCATGACGAGGGCTGGTTGTAGCCCGCGGCCGCGTGGGTTTGCACATACATGATGCGATCGGGCTCGGGAAACGGCAGTGGCCGCAGCACGGTGGCGTAGATGACGCTGAACATCGCGGTGGCCGCGCCGATACCGAGCGAGAGTGTGAACCCGGCGATGATGGTGAATGCCGGCGACTTGCGCAGCTGGCGCAGCGCAAAACGAAAATCCTGGCGAAAGGAATGCATGGATCTCCCCCGGCGAGAAAAGCTGGGGTGATAGACGGATGAAGGAGGGATTTAGTTCCCGGGGAAAGAGGGATTTAACCACAGAAACACAGAGGCACAGAGGAGAAGAAATGAGGAGAGCCTCTGTGTCTCTGTGGTTGGTCCTTATTTCGCCACCGCTTCCGTTTGCGGTCTCCACCTCAGCACCGGCTTCCTCGCGGCGCTCACCTCATCCAGCCGCGAGATGCGCGTATTGTGCGGTGCCTCGGCCACGATCTCCGGATGCTGCTCGGCTTCCTCGGCGATTGACTTCATGGCGTCGATGAACAGGTCCAGTTCCTGCTTCGATTCGCTCTCGGTCGGCTCGATCATCAGTGCTCCATGCACCACCAGCGGGAAGCTCACGGTATAAGGATGGAAGCCGTAATCGATGAGCCGCTTGGCGATGTCGCCGGTCTTGAGGCCCTTGCGCGCCTGCAGGCGATCGCTGAAGACGACTTCATGCATGGTGGGCGTGCTGTAGGGCAGCTCGTAATAGCCTTCCAGCTTCCTGCGAATGTAGTTGGCGTTCAGCACCGCGTCTTCGGTCGTCTGCCGGAGGCCATCGGGTCCATTGGCCATGATGTATGCCAGCGCCCGCACGTGCATGCCGAAGTTGCCGTAGAACATGCGTACCCGCCCGATCGACTTCGGCCGGTTGTAGTCGAAGCCGAGCGTTCCGTCCTTTTTGGTCACCACGACGGGGGCCGGCAGAAACGGCTCGAGAATCTTCTTGCAAGCCACCGGCCCTGAGCCCGGCCCGCCTCCGCCGTGCGGCGTGGAAAACGTCTTGTGCAGGTTCAGGTGCAGCACGTCGGCGCCGAAATCGCCCGGACGCACCTTGGCCACCAGAGCGTTCATGTTTGCCCCATCCATATAAAGCAGCGCGCCTTTGGCATGCAGCACGTCGGCGATCTTGTGGATCTCCTGCTCAAACACGCCCAGGGTGTTGGGATTGGTGAGCATCAGCGCGGCGACCTGTTCGTTCACCTGCGCTTCAAGCGATGCGATGTCGATCATGCCGGCGGCGTTCGACTTCAGGTTCTCCACTGAGTATCCGGCCATGGCCGCTGTCGCGGGATTGGTGCCATGCGCCGAATCGGGAATGAGGATCTTCCTGCGGGGATTGCCGCGCGACTCCAGACAGGCGCGAACCATGAGAATGCCGGTGAGTTCGCCATGGGCGCCGGCTGCGGGTTGCAGGGTGATGGCATGCATTCCGGTAATCTCGATGAGCTGTTCGCTCAGCATCTTCAGGATGCGCAGGGCGCCCTGGCTGATGCGCTCGGGCTGATACGGGTGCGCCTCTGCCAGTCCCATCAGCCGCGCCACGTACTCATTGACCCGCGGGTTGTACTTCATGGTGCACGAGCCCAGCGGGTACATGCCGTGGTCCACGGCATAATTCCACGTGGAGAGGCGCGTGTAGTGGCGGATGATCTCGATCTCGCTGACTTCCGGCATCTCGCCCAGATCTTCGCGCATATGCTCGCCGAGCAGTTCGGCGGGATCGACCTCGGGCACATCGAGCGGTGGCAGCCGGTAGCCCTTCTTGCCCGCCGACGACTTCTCGAAGAGCAGTGGTTCGTTCTGGCTGATGTGGGTGGTCGCCTTGCGGATTTTCTCGTTGAGGTTCATAGCGCCACCTCCTGCGCAGCCGCGTCAATCGAGGCTTTCGCCGTTGTCTCGGTACAGCACCATAGCGAGGCGTTCTCCAGCTCGGAATAGAACTTCTTCAGCGGGAACCCTCCGATGATTTGCTGCCCCAGCAGCCTGTCATTGATGGCGTAAGGATCGGTTTTCGTCTGCACCACAAACTCGTTGAACCGCGGCGCGCCCTCGAACAGCAGCTTCGCGCCGCTCTTGCGGAACTGCTCGGCCGCATAGTGCGCCTTGGCCAGGTTCTGTCTCGCCAGCTCCTTCAGTCCTTCCCGCCCATACACTGCCATGAAGATGCTGCACATCAGCGCGATGAGGGCCTGGTTGGTACAGATGTTCGAGGTAGCTTTCTCGCGCCGGATGTGCTGCTCGCGGGTGGAGAGCGTAAGCACGAATCCGCGCCTGCCGTTGCGGTCGCGGGCCTCACCGACGAGCCGCCCGGGCATCTGCCGCACAAACCTCTCGCGCGTGGCGATGACTCCGCAGTAGGGGCCGCCGAATCCCAGGGGTACACCGAACGACTGCGCCTCCATGCTGATAATGTCGGCTTCGGCCGGGGGCTTCACGATCCCGAGCGAAACCGGCTCCGCGATGGAAACCACCAGCAGCGCGCCCTTGCTGTGCACGATATCGGCAAGCGCCGCGACGTCTTCGATGGTGCCAAAAAAGTTCGGTGACTGGATGAGCACCGCCGCGGTGTCATCGTCGAGAGCCATCTCGAGGGTGTCGAGGTCGACCCGGCCATTGCCGGCATATCGAAACGTCGACATGGGCATGCCCTGGTACCGGGTGTAGGTCGTGATGACTTCGCGATATTCGGGATGCACAGTGGCTGCGACCGCGGCCTTCGACCGGCCGGTAATCCGGGCCGCCATCATCAGGGCTTCGGCAGCGCCGGTCGAGCCGTCGTACATCGACGCGTTGGCCACATCCATGCCGGTCAGCTCGCAGATCATCGTCTGGAACTCGAAGATCGACTGCAGCGTACCCTGGGCGATCTCCGGCTGATACGGCGTGTAAGCGGTGAAGAATTCTCCGCGCGAGATGAGCGAATCGATGACTACTGGCCGATAGTGCGAATACGCTCCCGCGCCGAGAAACGTGGCGTAGCCTTGCGCGCTATTGGCGGCGCGCTGGCGGAAGAACTCCACGATCTCGCTTTCGGCATAGGCGCGCGGGATGTTGAGATCGCCCTTCAGACGATACTCGGGTGGAATGGCAGAGAAGAGATCGTCAATGGATCTGACCCCGATCTCGCGCAGCATGATTTCGCGGTCGGACTGCGATTTGGGAAGATAGCGCATGAGTACCTTGTAGCTTTCCTGGGCGCAGGTTGGGAATGCCTTGTATCAGGGCACGACTTCTGGAGCCTTGTGCAGCAGCTCAGCACAGGGCTTCGAGCCCTTTCTGGGCTAGTGCCCGCCCTCTTCGGCGATGAACTTTTCGTAATCGGGCGTGGACAGCAACTGGTTGGCCTCGCGCGGGTCCTTCAGTGTCACCTTGATCATCCATGCGGCGTGGGCGTCCTTGTTCACCTGCTCGGGCGAGGTGTTCAGCGCCTCGTTGACCTCGGTAACAGTGCCTGACACAGGAGCGAACAGATCGGAGACCGCCTTGACCGACTCGACTGACCCGAAGGTCTTTCCGGCGCTGATCACCGTGCCGACTTTCGGCAGCTCAACAAATACAATGTCGCCCAGCGAGTTCTGCGCGTAATCCGTAATCCCGATGATGCCGGTGTTGCCGTCAATTTTCAGCCACTCGTGTTCCTTCGTGTACTTGTAATCCGAGGGATAGGCCATTCCTGCTTTTCCTCCTCAGCACCGCAGCCTTGAAGGGGCGCAGCTTTAGCTGCGCCATTGCGGTCCTTCTATAGATTTGTCATCCCGAGCAGAGCCTCGCCTGTTCCTGGAACAGGCGGGGCGTAGTCGAGGGGTGTGCTTTTTTTCTGGTCCGGAGCTAAACCGACGCTCTTGCCGCATGATTCTTTCCGACTGCCTCGAAGTCATCTGGCGTAGGGGGCGGGATGCACCTTCTCCAGCCAGTTAAATACAAACGCACGCGCCTGCTCTTCGAAGTACGTTGGCGGCCCAGCGTATCTTTCACCGGGCACGCCGTCTTCCTCATTGACTACCAACACCGTAATATCCGGAAAACTCCTTGATCGACAATACGCAGCGACTGGTTCCAGAAAGTTTCCCATTCTGGCGGGTAGTCCCGTCAATCTGGATATCAGGTGGAAGCTGAGGATCTGCTGGTTCCGCGCAGCCATTACCAGAATTGGCCAGAGCTGTGCTGCTCTTTGATAGACCGTCATCTGAGGCTCAGCCATGTGGGTCCCTCATTGCTCTTACTGCTTCTTCGGGCGCTTGTAAAAAGGTGTCGGAACAATCCTGCACTTCACCGGCTGGTTCCTGATTTCGACCGCCACTTCGTTACCAATTGCCGACTGCTCGAGCGGCACATACGCCAGAGCGATATTCTTCTTCAGAAACGGTGCGTAAGAACCGCTGGTCACATATCCGATCTCATTGCCCGCCAGATCGAGCACTTTGTACCCATCGCGGGGGATGCCGCGGTCCACCGACTCCAGGCCCACCAGTGTGCGCCGGATGCCATCCGCTTTCGCCCGCTCCAGAGCAGTGCGGCCGATGAACTCGCCTTTTTCCATCTTCAGGAAGCGCTCCAGCCCGGCCTCCCAGACGTTGATGGCTTCGGATATCTCATGGCCGTAAAGCGGAAGCCTGCCCTCGAGGCGCAACGTGTTGCGCGCGCCCAGCCCGCAGGGCACAATACCGAATTCTTTACCGGCCTCCAGCACTTCCTTCCATACGCGCGCGCTGGTCTCTTCGTCGGTGGGGACGTAAATCTCGAAGCCATCCTCGGCGGTGTAGCCGGTGCGCGCTATCAGGATGTTCTTCAGCCCGCAGACCGTGCCGTGCGTGAACCAGTAGAACTTCACTTTGGAGAGGTCGGCGTCAGTCAGCTTCTGTAGCGTGTCAACGCCCTTTGGCCCCTGGATGGCGATCTGCGTGAAGTCATCACTCACGTTCTCGGTCTTGCAGTCAAACTGGCGTGTGTTCTCGGTGGCCCACCTGGCGTCCTTCTCGCGGGTGCCGGCGTTGATCACCAGCATGTAGTCTTCCTCGCCCAGCCGATGCACGATGACGTCGTCAACAAAGGTGCCCTGGGGATAGAGCATGGCCGAATAGCGGCACTGCCCGATCGCCATACCCGCAGCGTCATTCATCGTGATGTGCTGCACCGCCTCGAGCGCCTGCGGTCCCGAGATGTGGATGTCGCCCATGTGGCTGACATCGAAAACGCCGACTCCGGTGCGGACCGACACATGTTCCTTCATCAGGCCCCCGGTCGGGGGGTATTCCACCGGCATGTCCCAGCCGTTGAAATCGACCATTTTTGCGCCCATCTGGCGATGGACTGAATTCAGAGCAGTCTTGCGTACCGGTGTGGCCACCTGAGTCTCGGAGGACAAGAGCAATCCTTCAGCGCACAGAACGCGCGGATAAGGTTGGTGTAACCCTGTACGGTAACATGCACGATTTCAGCGGTCAACGACGCACCGGGTAGCAGGGCATTCTCCGGTGCCAGCCAGCAGCAAACGTCGCCCTTCATTGTCAAGGACCTCGGCCGTTACCAAAGTACAGGTCGTTCCCAATTCGGAGTTGGTCTTTCGTGCCCAAAAAAATCGCAGGTCACAGACCACGCCGCACTGCGCTCCTCAGTATTGAAGGAAATTGCGCCACGAGGGCCCCGAATGCAAACTCTTCCTGGTTTGCTGCCATTCCATTTCCGTTTCACTGACCTGTTGCATCTGTCGCTTTCACTTGTGCTGGGGCTGGCAGTTGTGCTTCCCCGGGATCTCGCCGCGCAGGACGGCTCCACTTCACTGCAAGGCATCGTTGAAGATGCCAGCGGCGCGCGTATCGCCTCGGCGGCAATTACGGTGAGCAATTCTTCCCGTGGATTGCGCCTGCAGACGAGCACGGATGCGCAGGGCACGTTCAATTTCGGCATGCTGCCGCCCGGACGTTATGACGTCAGCGCCTCCGCGCCAGGAATGGCGGCAAAGACCAGCCCGGGCGTCGAACTCGTGGTGGGCGGCGTTTCCGTGGTGAGACTGCGGCTGGCACCTGCGGCTGCCGTGCAGACCATCACGGTGCGGGCAGCTCCGGTGGCCGTCGAAACACAAAGCGGCGAGATTTCCAGCGTGGTGACGCAGCCGGCGATCGAAGGTCTGCCATTGAACGGCCGCCGCTTCACCGATCTGGCCCTGCTCTCACCGGACGTGGTCCAGGATCCGCGCAGCCTGACCTCCGACTCCAATGGTGACCTTTCGGTGGGCGGAGTTCGGGGATTTCAGAACAGCTTTCTGGTGGACGGCGCCGACGACAACAACTCCTTCTTTGCCCAGGCCAGGGGCGGCTACCGCGCGCCCTACCAGTTCAGCAATGAGGTAATCAAGGAATTTCGCGTCTCGAAAAACTCGTACAGTGCCGAATTGGGGCGTTCCGGCGGCGCGGTCTTCAACGTGGTCACCAAATCAGGCAGCAACGAATGGCATGGTGGCGGCTTCTATTATCTGCGCGACCGCAGCTTCGACGCCCGCCAGCCCTACGCCACCGACCAGCCGGATGATCGCCAGCAGCAGTTCGGAGGCACACTCGGAGGACCGATCCGCAAGGACCGGATCTTCTTTTACGCCGGTTTCGATCAGCACCTGCTGACCGTGCCCTCGGTTGTGCAGTTCGCCAATGGCGCCAGCACCATCGTTCCCCAGCCCACCGACTACGATTACACCGACCAGCAGCTCGTGCTTGCGGCGGCCCAGCGCCTGAACAGTATGGGCGGAACGTATCCCACCACCATGCAGGGCAATGCAGGATTCGCGAAGGTTGACTTCAATCTGTCGCCCAAACAGCTGGCATTCATCCGTGTAAGCACGTCGCGCCTGACCGGCACAAACAACATTTTCTTCGACCCCTCCAGCCCGATCACGGGGTACGCCGCAAGCGCCAATGGCACAGAGAACGTGAAAACCGAGAGCGTTGCTGCTTCCCTGATCAGCGCGTGGACGGACCATTTTGCCAGCAACCTGCGATTGCAGTTCTCCCGCGACGTGCAGGACTCGACAGCCAACTCCGATCAGCCCTGGACCAAAATTTACGACCTGATGGCGGGATTCGGCGGCTCCAGCACTTTGCCTCGCTATACCCGCGAACACAAGCTGCATATTGCGGAAACCCTGAGCTATGAGACCGGCCGGGTGCATTGGAAGTTTGGCGGCGATTTCATTCAGGCATGGGTCTACAACTACTACCCCTATCTCTTCGACGGAGAGTATTACTTCGACGACGTGAAGGTGAACCCATGGACCTACGCCCCCATGAAGTATGGCGAGCCCCTGTCGCCTCTTCGCGCTTATGCCCATGACGTGCCGCGCTATTACATGCAGGACTTCGGCGATGCCGTCTCCCATCCCAATTCACGCACCTATGCCGCCTTCATGCAGGACACAATTCGTGTGACCCGCAAGTTCACCTTGAACGCGGGAATCCGTTACGACCTGCAGACCTTCGAGCCCGGACCACTGGTAAGCAATCCCCTGTACCCGGCATCAGGCAAAGTCCCGAACGACATGAACAACTTCTCGCCGAGAATGGGATTCGCGTATTCCATCGGCGACGAGCATCCGACCATCATTCGTGGCGGCGGTGGTCTGTTTTATATGCCGATCCCCGCCATGTATGCCTCGCAGGTTGCCACCGACAACGGCATTCAGGGAGGTCAGCTTTTTCTTGATCTGATGGTCCCGGCACAGGCGGCACTATTCCCCACTTATCCGAAGCCGCTGGTGAATTGCCCTCCGGGGACGTTGGTCTGCACGCCGCCGGCGTCCGTTTCGGGACTGGTGACGACCAGCATTTCCGCTTTTGCGCCCAACTTCCAGACGCCCTACAGCGAGCAGGCGAACCTGGCAGTGCAGCATCAGTTCGGCCACAGCATAGTGGGAGCGGTGAGTTATGCCTATGTGCATGGCGTGCACGAATTGCGTTCGCTGGATGTCAATCTTCCGCAACCAGTCATCACCGAATATCCCGTGTACAACGACACAGGATCGGTTTTCCTGGGTATGTACGACATCGCGTCCTTTGCCACCTGGCAGACCACGCCGTCCATTACCTGTCCCTATCCTCCCTGCATCAATCCGGTTCAGCGGCCCGATCCGCGGCTTGGCGCCATCAACTCGTTCCAGAGCGAATCGAGCAGTATCTACAACGGCATGACCATCTCCCTCAGGCGACAGATGAATCATGGAATGTATTTTCAGGTGGGCTACACGCTCGCCAAAGCCATGGACGATGGTCCGGACGCATTGGTCGTGGGACGCTCGGGAAATGTACAGAACTCGTATGCTACGGCGCTGGAATGGGGCCCCAGCGTCGACGACCAGCGGCATCGCTTCGTCGCGGCCTGGGTAGCCGAGCCCAGGTTCAGATTCGATCGTGGATTTCTCAATGCTCTGGCCAATCACTGGAAGCTGTCCAGTGTTGTCACTGCGGGCTCGGGCCGGCCTCTCAATGCCACCATAGCAGGCGATCCCAACGGCGACAGCAACATCTACAACGACCGTTTGCCCGGCTATATCAGGAACGCATTCATGGGTCCTGATTACTTCAGCACCGACATGCGGATAACCCGCACCATCCACTGCGGCGAGCGCGTGGTCTGGAACCTGATGGCGGAGTCGTTCAATCTTTTCAACCGCACCAATGGCCGGGTGCAGATCAGTTCCGATGGGTTCTACAATTCCGCCGGCCAGTTTGTTGCCTACTCGACGACCGTGAAGGGAACAGTCTATCCCGGTGAGTTTCTGATGAATTCACAGTTCCTGACGCCTACCAATGCGTTTGCGCCGCGACAGTTGCAGTTCGCGCTAAGGCTCAGTTTCTGAGCGGAATAAGCAGGCAGCCCAACTTTAGTGCCAGACAGGACACGGATCGGGACGCAGTCTTCGCTTGACTTCCCTCTGCAACATAGGGATAACTACTACTGTCCATTCAGGGCGAGTCTGGGGGTGTTGACGTTTGGCGGAAGTTCGCATCCAGGAGGGCGAGTCATTAGAGAACGCCCTGCGGCGTTTCAAGCGCAAGGTCCAGCAGGAGGACATCATCAAGGAAGTGAAGCGTCACTCCTTCTACCTCAAGCCGGGCGAAAAGAAACGCGTGAAAGAGGCGCTGGCGCGCAAGCGCAGCCGCAAGAAGGCACGTAAAGAGCAGGACTAATTTCGCGGGTGGCCGCCGTTCCGATGGCGGCCTTTGCTTTTCCGTTTCCGCTGTACTTTTATCGGGTCGAACCGCAGTTTTTGTCAGCAACGCCATGCCTTTGCGCATGGTTGGCCGAACCCAGGTAGGTGTACCTGAGCACTGGAATTTGCCAGCGACAGCGTGAACGCTCAGTCCGGTTCTGTTGTAGGCTGCAAGTTGACCCCGTCCATGCTTGGGAGTCGCGGGCTGAAGGGAGCAACTCTCCATGGAATTCCAGGATAAGGTTCTGAAGTGCATCGACTGCGGCGCTGACTTCGTGTTCACGGCGGGAGAACAGTTATTCTTCCACGATAAGCAGTTCCGGAACGAACCCAAGCGCTGTAAACCTTGCAAGGCGAAGCGCGCCTCCGCCTTGGGGAGCACGACCCCAGGCCATTACACCAAGGTGGAAACACGAACCAATTGCTCTGAGTGCGGCAAGGAGACAACTGTACCCTTCAAGCCCACACAAGGCCGGCCCGTCTTCTGTCGGGAGTGCTTCCAGCAGCGACGAACCAACGCTGCCACTGCCTGACCAGCCGAATTTCAGTCATTCTGTAGCGCTGTCGCTGCTGCGGGACGCATAACCCGTCGTGTCTTCGGAAGCGGAGTGGCGGCGTTCGAACCCAGGGGCCGCGCACGTGCGCATTGGCTGCAAACCGCTGGTACTCATCATGGCGTTCGCCGTGCTATCGCCGGCTATGGTGAGGTCGCGAGCGTTTCAGATGGTCTCGTGGAGTCCACAGAGGCTGGCAGTCGGCTCGCCATGCCTCTTCACTGTGGAAATTTCAGTTTTGCCGATCAGCGTGAACGGAAAGTGGCAGGAGCGCGACCTGACCTTCTTTCCTTCCGAAAACCATCACGTCTGGTATGCTCTGGCCGGCATTGATGTGGCAGCCAGGCCGGGCCGCTATACCCTGCAACTGGAAGCGACTCTGCCCGGCGGGAAAGTCATTCGCGAGCAGCGCAGGCTCCTCATTGCCCGCCCGCGGTTCGCCACCGAGGCTCTGCGCGTCCCTGACCAGTTCGTGGAGCCGGATGCCGAGGCTCGGGTTCACATCGCCGCCGATGAGCAGCTCAAGAAAACCGCCTTCTCGCACAGCGCGCCCCGCATCGAGTGGTCCGGCAACTTCCGTCCTCCCATCGATTCTTCTGTTTCGGAGGCGTTTGGCACCCGGCGCACTTTCAACGGGAAACTCGCCAGCATTCATCGCGGACTGGATTATCGGGCTGCCCCCGGCTCACCCGTCGTGGCAGCCAACTCCGGAGAAGTTGTGCTCGCGCGGGAGCTTTTCTACGAAGGCAAGTGCGTGATTATCGATCATGGCCAGCAGTTCATGAGCATCTACATGCACCTGTCGCAAGTGGACGTCAGCGAGGGGCAGAAGGTGGAAAAAGGTCAGGAGATTGGATTATCAGGAGCAACCGGCCGCGTGACGGGGCCACATCTTCATACCGCCGTGCGATGGCAGGGCTCCTATCTTGATCCCGCGAAGCTGTGGGCGTTGCCGCTGCCGGCTTTGCAAACCACAGCGGAATCAGGAGTCAGCGCCAGGTAACGCTGCCCGCTCTGGTGTTGCGATTGCCTTTCATGGGCGCCGCACACGGAGCACGCGGTTAGCGGCAGTTTTCATGGCCCGAGCACCGGGAGGGTGTGCTCGGGAGGAGTCTGGCAATTTCGCCATCACAGCTCAGACTTACAAGGATGTCCGGAATCCTCGCGATTTATTCGGCTCTCTTGCCCGCGGCCTGCCTGTCTCCTCTTGCAGCATTCCCCACACTGGCCTTCCGTGCGCTCCTGGCAGCAAGCATCTTCTGGTCCTGATGAGTTATCAGCAACGCTTCAATCTGGCGAAGCAGGTCCTCGGTATTGACGGGTTTTACCAGCAGAGATTGTGCTCCCTTGCTCTGCCACTCGTTGCCGAGTGTAGGGTAAGCGGTCAGCAAAGCTGTGGCCGGGTCGTATGGCTGCTGGCGCGCGGCGCGGATTACGTCATATCCGGAAGTTTCGTTTTCCATCCGCATGTCGGTGATGACCATTTCGTACACTCCGCCCTTCAGCTTGTTCTGTGCCTCCCGGGCGGAAGCCGCGGTGTCCACTTCAAAGCCATTCATCTCCAGAATGGCGCGCAGGGTGAGAAGGATCGCCAGCTCGTCATCAACCAGCAGAATGCGACGTTTCATGGGAACTCCAGGGCGATACGTTGAAACTGAATGCCGTTCGCGCATTCAGGTTGCAGTCGGGGGAGCATGCATCAAGATTGCGGATCAGTGACTCCCATCCTACACCCTCTGCTTCGGACGGGGCAAAACCAGCTCTGCCCGCCCCGCATGATGCGCTCAGTATAATAACCCCGTGGCGACCTATCATGTGGAGAACTTCGGATGCCGCGCCACCCAGGCCGACGGCGCGGCGATTGAGCGCCAACTGCTCGAGCGTGGTCTGCGGCGGGCGGGCGCCCCAGCCGAAGCCGAAGTCGTCGTCCTCAACACCTGCACCGTTACCGCGTCCGCCGATCACGACGCCCGCGCCGCTATTCGCCGCATTCACCGCGAAAATCCTGAGGCGCAGATTCTGGTGACGGGCTGCTATGCGCAGCGCGCGCCCGAAGAACTGGTGAAGCTTCCGGGCGTCAGCCGCGTCATCGGCAACTCCCACAAACACGAGCTTGCCAGCTATCTGCGCCAGTCGGGTCGCCATTCGAATTTCCTGCCCCTGGCGCAAGTTGGCGCGAGTGAGCAGCCGGATGTCATCGTGGGTGACATCTTCGCCCACACCGAACTCATGGCCGCGCCTGTTTTCGTGGCGGACTCTAACGGCAAAACGAGGCCGAACCTGAAAGTTCAGGACGGCTGCAATAACCGCTGCTCGTTCTGCATTATTCCCTACGTGCGCGGAAGGAGCCGTTCGTTGAAACTGGAGCACGTACTGCGCGAAGTCGGTGCTCTGGCCGCGAGCGGCTATCGTGAAATCGTGCTGTCGGGAATCAACCTCGGCCGCTGGGGACGCGAGCTGACGCCTCGCACAAACTTCGCGGCGATGCTGCGCGCAATCCTGGAGCGGACAGCAGTTGAAAAGCTGCGTATCAGCTCCGTGGAGGCTATGGACTGGACCAACGAGCTGATCGGGCTGGTCGCCTCGTCACCGTGCATCTGCAAGCACGCGCACGTGCCGCTGCAATCGGGCAGCGACAAAATTTTGCGGAAGATGCACCGCAGGTATCGGCCGTGGCATTATGCCGATCGCATCGAGCGCATTCGTGCGGCAATGCCCGATGCGGCAATCGGCGCCGATGTAATGGTCGGCTTCCCCGGCGAGACGGACGATGATTTCGAGCAGACGCGTGCGCTCATCGAACGTCTGCCGTTCACGTACCTGCACGTGTTCACGTACTCCTCGCGCCCAGGCACGCCGTCAGCATCGATGCCGGATCAACTGCCGGTTGAGATCGCGCGCGAGCGGAATCGGGCGCTGCGCGAGCTGGCGGCGCAGAAAAAGCGCGCGTTCATGGAATCGTTCGTCGGTCGGGAAGTGGAAGCCATCACGCTCACCCACTTCGACGGCGAGTACACGGAAGCACTGACGGACAACTACCTCAAGCTGCGAGTGCATGGACAACATCCCGCCAACCGCCGCCTGTTGGCTACAATCGAAGCCCAGCGCCAGGATTACGTCACCGGGTCATCCTCCGGGTTGCCAATCCGCACGTAATCTCGCGCGCCGCTCAGCAACGGAGGCGCATCGCGACACTATAATCGTTCGCCATGAGCCACCGGCCCTCGATGGCGGCAGCCGACGCCAAAGACAGTACAGACATGCCGCTGCGGCCGCGGACCGCTGTACCGCGGCAGGTAGCGGGGCGCCCTGCTGTACTCACAGTGCTACTGGTGCTGCTCGTTGCGGCGGCTTACCTTCCGGTGCACCGTCACCCGTTCGTCAACTACGACGACCTCGTCTACGTGACCGAGAACCCGCATGTCCGTTCGGGGCTGAACTGGGGCACGGTTGGCTGGGCGTTTCGTACCTTCGAGACGACGAATTGGCATCCGCTTACCTGGCTGTCGCACGCCCTCGACGTTCAACTGCATGGTTTGAATCCGGCCGGCCATCACGACACCAGTGTTTTGTTCCATGCGGCCAATAGCGCGCTTCTTTTTCTCGTGCTGTGGCGCGCGACCGGTTGCTTGTGGCGCAGTTTCAGTCTGGCTGCGCTCTTTGCCGTGCTGCCGATCAACATTGAGTCGGTCGCCTGGATTTCCGAACGCAAGAACCTGCTCAGCCTGCTCTTTTTTCTGCTTACCCTCGGAGCGTACGTCAGCTACGCGAAGCGGCGAGGCGCTCTCCGTTATTTGCTGGTGGTATTTCTTTTCGCCCTGGGATTGATGTCGAAACCCCAGGTCATAACCTTGCCGTTTGTGCTGTTGCTTTGGGATTACTGGCCGCTGGAAAGAGTTGCTCTTCGCTCTTTGCCTTTCGCTTTTCGCGGGAAGACTGAAGGTGGAGTCCCTGGCAAGATGCGAATGGCGAATAGCGAAAAGCGAACGGCGACAGGCGGACAGCGGCTTTTACTCGAGAAACTCCCACTATTCGTGCTTGCTGCAGCCAGTGCGGTCGTGACGATAATCGCGCAACGCCCTTCTCTTGATAGCCTGCAGCGATGTCCTCTTTCCATCAGGCTGGAGAATACCCCGCTCTCGTACGCTCGATACATTGGCAAGATTATCTGGCCGGTCCATCTCGGGCCGATGTATCCCTACCCTTCAGGTCCGCTGCCTGCATTGCAGGTATTGAGCGCCGTGCTGCTGCTGGCGGCGATTACCGGGTTCGTCGTCCGTCATCGAACGCATCGCTATCTGGTGGTGGGATGGTTGTGGTTTCTCGGCACACTGGTTCCCATGATTGGACTGGTTCAGGTGGGGAATCAGGCGATGGCGGACCGATACGCCTACTTGCCCGGAATTGGGCTGTTAATCATGATCTGTTGGGGATTGAGTGACTGGGCGAAAGCAGGGAGGGCGCCGGCCGTTCTCATGCCCACGCTCCTCAGCGCGGCAGTGCTCGCGCTGGTGATCAGCACCCGCCATCAGATCGCCTATTGGCAGGACAACGTAATCCTCTGGACCCACACGCTTCAGATAACGGGCGACAACTACATTGCCCAGGACAATCTGGCTTTCGCTTTGCTGCAACACGGGCGCCTCGAGGAAGCCATGGCACATTTTCGCAAGGCGGCTGAGATCAATCCTGCGGACGCAACCAGCCTGCTGAAAATTGCCATGTATGAGCAGGACCAGAGACACTGGCCAAATGCGATCATGCGCTACACGCAATTGCTCGGCGTCGCGGGAGGCAATCGGCTGCTCAAAGCCAGAGCGTTGACGAACCTGGGGTATGTCTATCTGCGAGACAACGATTCCGAACGCGCCGGCAGCAGTTGGCAGGAGGCAGTCGCCCTTGACTCGGAGAACGGACGGGCCTGGATGGGTTTGGGCATTCTTGCCCAACGCGGGGGCAAGATCGACCTCGCCATCACGAACTACAATCGCGGACTGAGTTTTGATCCCGTGGACGTCGGATATCTTCTGCTTGCTCAGGCATTGGACGCAGCCGGAGAAACGCAGGAAGGCGCATCGGCCCGGGACCGCGCGCGCCAAATGTCGAAGGATTTCACGAACGCACAACGGACTGCCGATGAACTTCTCGGCCCCGCAGGAAGGCGTTAGCGGGGTGGCACGCATTGAAACGCCCGCGACCTGGTTTCGTCCCGACGGGACTGGGACCTACATCCCCGCATATCTCCGCCGTCACGCTCCTATTTTTTGTTGTCATCCCGACCGAGCCCGCGCCTGTTCGCAAGAACAGGCGGGGCAAATGGAGGGACCTGCTGTTTGCCCCAACCATCAATCCCCTGCGGCGAACAGCATGTTCTCGACTGCGTGAGGCTGCCCGCTCCGCGACCAGACTACTCCGCTCGGGATGACAAAACAGAAGGGGAGCGCGATCGGCACGGCTGGAAAGCCGTGCCCTGTTACGAACCCATCTGCTATACTTTTGACAACCTGCAGCTACAGCGGAGGACTGTATCGACAAGCGTTTTATCCGCACCAATGAGCGCATTCGTGTTCGTGAAGTTCGGGTCATCGACGACGAGGGCACCCAGCTTGGCATCATGCCGCCCTACGAAGCGCTCAAAATAGCCCGCGAAAAAAATCTCGATCTGGTAGAAGTTTCACCCACCGCGCAACCGCCTGTTTGCCGCATCATGGATTACGGCAAATACCTGTACCAGCAGGAAAAGCGCGAGCGCGAAGCCAAGAAGCACCAGCACCAGATCACGGTCAAGGAAGTGAAGTTCCGCATCAACGTGGACGATCACGACTACCAGACCAAGAAGAACCACGTGTTGCGCTTCCTCAGTGAAGGCGACAAGGTGAAGGCGACCATCTTCTTCCGTGGCCGCGAAATGACGCGCCAGGGACTGGGACGCGAGATCCTGGATCGTCTGATTGTCGATGTCGGCGACAAAGGTGTGGTGGAGTTTCGTCCCCGCCAGGAAGGCAATACCCTGCATCTCATCCTGGCACCCCCCAAGGTGCAGCCGGGTGCCAAGGCGCAGGCACCCAGAACCGACAGGGCTGTTGCGCCGCAATCGCCTGCCGCTGCCCCACAGCAGCAGTCACGGTCATGATGGCGGCAGCCGCCGCGCTGCAGCCGGCAGCTGCTGAATCCGGGGATAGCTTTGCACTACCTGAAGGCGCGCCAGCCGAACCGGATGTGCACAGGGATCACTCGCCGCTACCGACTTCCGCCGCCATCCACGCAAGATATTCCTCGCTGCCGCCAATCACGGGCAAGTGGAGACATTCAGGAAGTTCGTAGGGATGCACTTCCCGGAAGACCGACGGCAGCTGAGACGCGTGTTCGGCCGTGGTCTTTATGAGCAGCAGGTATTCCGGTTCGTTGTGCATGCTCGCCTTCCAGCGATACACCGAGCGCGCAGGGCCGAGAATGTTGACACAGACTGCCAGCCGCCGATCTACGAGCTGTTGCGCGAGTTTGTCGGCGGCTTCCCTGTCGCTAACGGTGGTGAGCACGATGCGTGCATTCGTCATCAGAAACTCCTGGGGCGGTACCGGTTGTGACTCTAGCACGCGCCCGGGCGCGCAATCAGCTCAGCCGGTGGAAACGCTTCGGGCTCTGCCGCCAGGCGGTCCTGTCGAAGTTAATCAGCTTTATCCTTCGCCGAACGTTCGCTTGACGCTGCTTGCAGCGCGAAGTCCACTAAGAAGTGGCTGAGGAACCGCAGGGCAGCTCCACCGGTCGCGCGGGTTCACAGCACAGAGTGGCGGACGCATGAAGGTCACAGTCCGGATCGCGGGAGGTTGGCTTTATCGCACGCGTCGCATCATGGCGACGTTGTGCATTGCCCTGCTGGCCGGTCTTGTCGGATACAGGGCTGTCTTCGGCGCGAATGGAATGAAGGTCTGGCAGGGCAAGCGCACCGAAGCCGAGCGGTTGCAGCAGGACATCGGGCGCGAAAGAGTCCAGCACGAGCAGCTTGAGCACCGGGTCAGGGCGTTGCAGCGCGCTGAGCCCAGCGTCATCGAGAAAGAAGGCCGAGAACAGCTTGGATATGTAAAGCCGGGCGAAATCGTTCTGTTCGAACAGAAGGCCAAAGCCGACGTTACAACACCCGCGGCTGTTCATGGCGAGATCGATCGCCGATAACCGCGGCCAGGCCTGGCCCCTCCGCAATGTAAATCGCAACCTCCCGACTCTGGTGTACCCCCTTTTCTCGCACAACCTTGCGTAATGGAATAAACTGTCCAGGTCGCAATCCGCAGAATGGTTCGCGCCGTATTAAAGGCGGAGGAATGGATCGGGGTTGAGGCGCCTGAAATCCTTCTGCCCGATTTCATTTCTCCATGAACCCCGGCCGCTCTCATGGGTGGCAAGCAAGCGTGAAGGAGAAAAAAGACATGAAAAAGCGAGTTCTGCTGGTGATCGGGCTCTATCTTTGCTGCATGACGGTACTGGCCGTAGCCAAGGACCACACGTGGGACGGCTGGATCAGCGATTCCAAATGCGGTGCCAAGGGCGCCAATGCCTCCCACGAAGCCTGCGCGAAAAAGTGCATCGCAGCGGGCGAGAAACCGGTACTGGTTACCGACAAGGACATGAAAGTCATTCCCGTGGACAATCCCGATGCGCTCAAGGACCATATTGGGCATCACGTGCAGGTCACTGGCGACATGACCAGCGACGGTTCGCTACATGTGCAGAGCGTCAAGATGCTGGCCCAGAAGGGCGGCACCGGCAGCGGCATGAGCGATATGCACTGATCTGCAGGCCGCCGGCAGACACTACATCGGCTGCCCCGTTCTGGTCCTTTGGCCATGACGGGGCAGGCTGCTATTCCACCTCGTGCTTCGCGGTGTATCCGTCGCGGGCGACGATGCTGTACTTGATCGGGTGGTTCTTCTCGTCCTTGATAATCAGCGGCTTATCATCCGGGCCGACCAACTCCACTTTCAGCTTGCGATAGGTGCCGTCCTGCTTCGTGTTGCTCGGCTTGTAGGCAATCGTGTACTGGTTGCGGATGGCGCCGGCAACTTCGCGAAAGATGTCCGGCAGTTGGCCCAGCAGCATGGGGGCGTAGGAGCGGCCGCCGGTCATGCGCGCGAATGCCGCCATCTGGTTCTTGGCCTGTTCGAAATCCATCAGGTAGCTGCTCATCTGAGGACTCCCGCCGCCCATGCCACTCAGCCAGTCCAGATATGCCTGGCCGGTGCAAATCGTGTAGATGGTCACATTGGGCGTGGCCTTGATCTTCTTCAGAGTCTGGTCGAGCGTGAGCTTGCTGAAAGTGTCACGGCCGCTGGCGACCACGACCAGCTCTTTGTGGCCGGGAATGCGATCCACCCGGTCCAGGGTATCGTAGATTGCGTCGAAAATGTCGGTCTCGCTGAATCCGGGCACACGCAGGCTGTTCAGAGCGCCGAAGATGGCCTGTTTGTCCTGGGTAAAGTCCACCAGGATGTGAGTCTTGACGTCGAATTCCACCACCGCAACCCAATCCTGAGGCTGCAGGTTCGAGGCGAACACGTACGATGCGTTTAGCGCGTCGTACATGAAGTTGTAGTTGGTGGCGGCAAACTCCACCAGCAGCACTGCGGTGATCGGCGCCTTGCTGATGGTGACGCTCTGAATCTTCTGCGGAATGCCATCCTCCCAGACCTTGAAGTGCTCCTGCGCCACATCCAGCGGCAGATTCAGCGGAAGGCCATTCCTCTGCAGTACGTGCGCGTCAATGGTCACAACCGGCACGTCAACGTGCAATGAGTATTGCGGCACATCGGCAGGCCTGGGCTTGGGAGGCGGAGGCGGCTCCTCCGAGCTGTTCTTCTTCGGGACCGCAATCGGACCGGACTCGCCGGTGGGACCGCCCGCCGCAGCCGGGACCTGGTCCTGCTGGCTCTGGCTGGAGGGAGGCTGGCTCTGGGCGCTGCTTGTCCCGCCGCTGCCGGATTGGGCCAGGCCGGGAACGTTGCACAGGAGAACAACTGTAACCACGGCAACAAGCACTGCCACCAGAGGACTACAGCCCACAGGTAATTTAAGGGAAGCCCTAAGGTTTTTCACGGGATACATCGGATGCCTCATCGGCGGGACTCTCTGGTAG